>Ga0209611_10001317_pt1 | contig 41723 bp, 25 predicted proteins | sample S1TSphgellanicum_3_FD_187693 | JGI IMG/M metagenome (GOLD analysis project Ga0209611, IMG submission 187693) | Host-associated microbial communities from peat moss isolated from Minnesota, USA - S1T2_Fc - Sphagnum magellanicum MG (SPAdes) (version 2) | ecosystem: Host-associated > Plants > Peat... | reverse complement strand
TAATCCTCTTAAAATTAGTCATATGGTTTATAAAGGGGTCCCATATTTTCAAAGTACCCATAAAATATGACTTCTTTTTATAAAAATACGAATAATTTCCATATATTTGAACCCAAAGTGGGTACAATAATGCCACATTTCATATGGTTTTAATGTTTGAAGATCTTTACACATAGAAATTGTGCAATTCATATGTTTAAGTGGGAAAGGTGGTGGAAATGTGTAAAAAAAATTGGCATTTGAAAATATTGAAGATTGTAATATTTTATAAAAACATTGTCCACTCAAGCAAACCATAACCCCTAATCATTTTAATGGTGGATTAGGGATTAAAAAAGGGGAAGATTTTGTTTGCTTAAAAAATTAGTAAGTAGTGGGTTCATATGAAATTAGTCATAGATGGTAAAGCTTACGAAAGGGACAACCTAGTTCATTTTCTTCTTGTTGTAAATCTCTAACACAACTTTTTTTTTCCTATTTACTTTTGGAGATAAATATCACAAGATTTGTGTAAGGATTTATACCAAAATCATAAAGACATTGAGCCAATTAAATTTTTTTGAAACCCAATATTACATGGAGAATTGAAAAAACAAGCCCATGGCACCAAGAATGGGAGGAAGTTTTGGATTGGAGAAGATAAAAGATAGCCACACACAAATTTTATGTTGGTGTTGGGTGCGGATATTATAAAGTTTAATCAACAATCATAAAGGTGTTGAAACTTTGAAAGAAATTAAAGAGGGAAAATTACATACATAAATTTTGGGAACGCACATCAAAAAGAACATTTATTGCCCATTTATTGAAGTTGCAACAATTTTAAGAGAGAGAAAATGCCAAAGTTCGAGTGGTTGCCAGAAGTCCTAAACTCTAAAGAGTGAAAACTTGAATCTCAATTTTAAATATAGTTCTTTTAATACCTTTTTCTTGTAGCAATCCAAATATCATAATTGAATCGAGATTTTTGAAGTTGGACTTCCAACACATTGAATTAAAAGAGGTTGAACATTTACAAAAATAAAAAGAAAAGAAATTTTCTTATATTTACAACACCACCCCATTTGGTTTATGTATGTTTTCCATGAATCCAAAAGGGATTTAGTTAATATTACAATTTGTACATGCTTCCAATTGTGCATCATGTTTAATAATTGTGGTGGGTTGTACCTAACACTTGGAATCTTAAAATTGAGGAAACTTCCTTCAAATGGAAGTCTAGTTGCACTTCTATTAATAAATACATTTATATACATATAGAAATTAAATGCTTCCCAATTCCTGCTTGTATGTGTAAAGGCAATTCAACTTTGCACAATAAAAGTGGGGCAAAAATGTAGTTGACTTGGGAACTTAATAGGACTTATTGGGAACATGTTAATGACAACACATTGGAAACATTAAACTCTAAAAGAAAAGCGTCAAGAGTAGATGAACCTAACTTTTTAAGGGGTTGGTGTATCAACATATTTGGCGCTGAAAAATTAGCAAGTGTAACAAAGAGAGTCCATAAAAAGGGTGATAATTTAGCCTTGTTTTTTCTTTGACTTCCTTGTGTTTTTTTTTTTTGGAAAAGTGAAGTATTTAGTAGGAACATTGAAGGTTTCATGTGTCTCCCAACCAATACAAGGGGATAATTAAGAATTAATTAAATCATCATGCAACAAAAACTAAAGATAACATAATAAAAAAAGGAGGAAAAAAGATGTTCCAACAAAAACATATCTGGAAGCCCAATTAACCATTTTTCAAAAGGAGGTCACATTGCTAAAGGATGGAACAACGAATAAAGTTGATGATCATGTTTTGACTAATTAGATTGCAATGAAAATTTGGAAAGTACAAAAAAATGCAAAAGAAGGAATATTCACTATGAAAAATTGCATCCATCAAAACCACACTATCTTGCAACTAAAACTCAAAAAACAATTCATATACAACTATTGTGCAACTATCCTTTGGATATTACAACTAGTGTGCAACTATCCTGTTAGAAATATAGTGTATTAATTAATAAATTGTCAAGTCATAAAATCAATTAGTTATAAATTACAATAGCAAGTGAGTTGAAAATGGGTATTTTATACGATAATTTATACACGTTGTACATACATATGTAGTCAACCAAGTTTGATTTTTTCAAAATTGCATTATAGTTACATGTGGCAATTATTTTAAAATTATTGTAAATCTATCACTAAAACAATAACTAAATTACAATTAGTGTATAATATACAATCATGATTACGCCACATGTTCACATTTCCACCACCCATTATAGGATACATTTACAATTAGTTTTCTATTATGATTCTCATTTATATAATCAATACAACCACTAGGGCACCACTACTATGTTATGATTATAATACAATTACTTATAACTTGATAAGGATACATATTCATCAATTATTTATATCTTCATCATATGTGCTTCATTTTGAATGATTTAAAATGTTATGGGATTATTACTTCAAGCTCTAAAAATCATCTTTGAAGTGCAAAGGAAAAGGAATAACAAAATAATAATAATAATAATAAGAAAAATAAAATTTCCAACTTACAAAACATGTTTTTTTCCTCATAACTTTATTATTTATTATTCATTTTAGATTATTTAAAATGTTATAGAAATGGAACCTAAAGTTATACAAATCATCTTTGAATTCTAATAGCAACAAAACGACATACAAGGAATTTTTGGGTGTTTGGGAACTAGCCTTTGTAGCATTGGGTGGTTTGTTTTTTGGAATTTTTGACCCCGTCTACTTTGGGGGGTTATAAATTTCTCAATTCCATTTTGTTTTCAATGATTTTTAATGTGTTAGATGTGCCAATAGGAGGGGTTCATATTTTTTTTGGATACAAAAAATAATGGAGCCCTCCCCTTGGATGTGGCTTGCCCTAAATGCTTAAATGTTATAGTTGCAACTCAATTGCAACTCAATTTGTAACTAATGAACAACTAAAAGATTTAACCCATATGTTTTGTCTTTGAATCCCATGTTGCAAACTATATAAAGAAGATTTGTTCTCTTATATTTTCACATTAAATATAAGTGTCATTTTGGGATGAACTCCAAAAAACATAAGTTAAAGGTAAAACATAAATTTTAAAAAATAAAATTTCATGGTTATTCTTTAGTTCATTTAATCTTGTGTTTTCCTACCTACTTACCTACCTACTTACCTACCTAGGTAAGTAAATGGTACTTATTTTTCTACCTATCTACCTATGGTTATATATGACCTACCTAGCTATATATATTACAATTAATATATGCCATGTGACAATTTTTTACTTTGTCATGTGTCATAATTTCGAACCATCATTCATAATCATAATGAACGATGAATTTCAATATTTCAAAATAATAATAATTTGTCCAAAAATCTACATAGTGCCACATGTTAAACTTTAATAGATGGATGACAATTAATGATGTTAGCATGACATCATGCATACAATTATATTAGAATTGCATAATAGATGAAAATGAGTTGTTTTGATAGAATTACAATTGAATTACAATGAATTACATATGTTCTTTGCAACTCAAAAATTGAGTTGCAAGGTGACGTGTTCCCAAGTCTTTAGTTAACCCCAAGTTGGGGCTAAATCACTCAAATTGCAGAAATGCGAGGGACTCGGGGCACGCTCCTAGTTTCCAACACTAAAGGGGGTAAAAAGGCCGTGCTGAAAGCTCCGGGATTAAACTATGAAGAGGGACAAACTATTTAGTTACTTGAACCTGCATCAAACCAACCAACAAGTTGGTTAGTTCACATTCTAGAGCACTATTGGTGTTAGGACAAGCCACGAGCAACCCTGGACTCACTTGACTCACCACGGCCCAAACTCGGGGGAAGCCACCACCTTCCCCCATATAGTATTCTCTGTGACTCTCTGTCACACTTGCATCCGAATGACACTTTTTCCCGGGACTCCCAAAGTGGAGTCCCGAAATTGTCCCGATTTGGACTCCTGGGACTTTGGGCATTCATAACTTCTCGCTCCGACCTCCAATTAGGACGAGGTCTAAAGTATACTTGTAGTTCTCCTTGAGAGCTTTCAACGGCGTGTTGTACTCCACCTGCACACACTGGAATCGGGTCGATTCCCGACTTTTAGTGGTCAGGAGTCAAATTGCCAGTTTGACTCCCGGCCCTTCTTTCGACCATAACTTGTGTTGTCCAAATGGCTCATGCGAGGCCATTTTGGACATCTACACTTCAAGACCTTTTAACGGTATAAAGAACACCTGAATGAAAAGTGTTTTGGCTCCTACAATCACGTTCTGAATTTTTGAGAGTCTCGGAGGACTCCTAAGTCCCATTTTTGGGAGTGTGAATGGCGACCTCACACTTCCCTCAAAGTGGGGTTGTGACACAAGGCTAGTTGCAAAAAACCTTTTTTTCATAGTGATTAGTTGTTAGAAGCAATTACTCAAGATCAAATGCAAAAATTGGAAGGTCATCATGATTTAGAACATCAAATTGAACCATGAATAGGGGCACGGTTTCTTTAGACTTGGAAGAAATTTTCTTTTGTAGATATTTTAATTACATGGTATGTATTTGGTAGTGTAATAGTGAAGGATGCATTCATTATTATTGATGCACCTTTAGATTTGTAAGGTAGTTGGGAAAATATATATACCCAAGAAATGAAATGTATGGTTCTAAAAATGATTGTAAGAGGGATTTCAAGGTTCTTGATCTAACATCACTACTTTTTTTAATAGGAGATATCTCAAGTCAATGCTTCTAATATGATCAAGAATTAGAAAATAGTCTTGTTCAATTTCAAAATTACAAGATGGATAATCATAAATGACAAAGGTTACCAAAGCTAGAACTTTTTTGAACACTTCCATTGTTCAATCAAGATGATTTCCACATATGGTTGATAATCTTGAAGAACTTATATGATCAAGTGGTGGATTCCCAATCTTCCCAAAGGATGATGGAATAATGAACAATCAAAGGTGTTGCAATGTAACCAATATAAATATTTTTGGCATTCCATTTGCATGGGCACAATGGAATATTGAATGTCAATTGGAAAAGTTGAATCTTTCTCAAAATTGGATTGAGGTTTCCAAAAAAAGGTGGGAAAAAGATCTAGTTATTGAAAAGCCTTCAATTATAGAATTAATTTTGGCACGAATTTCTTTTCCCAATATTCCATGTAATTGGGAGTTTTCAAACTTTGTGAAAAATGATAAGAAATATTTTATGCAATGTGAAAAACAATAATATCTCTTGTGGGATTTTTTGCTATGGATCGGTACTAATTTTGGGCATATTGCACAAAAGGACGAACTCATGGTTAAAGAGAATAAAGAATCCATGGGTGTTGTGGAAGGTTGGTTTTTTTCCATAAAAGGAAAGGTGAATGTCTATCCTTGTCAAAAAAAAGGGAGATGGAAAGAAGGTGAAAGTATTACAAACTTACCATGTAATTGGCCTTTTATTATTAGTGAATTCCATTTGGTGGAAGGATGTTGTGATGCCTGTCAAATGTTTTAGAAAAAACATGATGTACACATTGACCCCATTTGTTACCAAGATTTGATATATTATAGTGCTTTGGTTAATTGGTGTCATCATTTTGGCATTTTTTTAATGTCAATTTTCAATGGTGCATGGACAAAAATTTGCATTGATTATCAAACTTCACCATCATCCAACTTGAACTTTCCAATTATTGGAGTTCATGTGTTTATATGGGTTCATACAAGGTGTTTATAAATTGGTTATAATGGTTTTGGACAAAGCTAATGTAAATTTTTTTGTCAATTTTTTTATGGATAATCACAAGGCCATTGACCTAACCTAATAAAACCAACTTCCAAATGCCATGGCAAATGAAAAGATTTAGTGTTTATAAAACATTTCACAAAATTAGGATTACCAAATTACTTTTTGTTTAAGGTTGATAATTTTTAGGTTATAATTGTGGTAGTTAGGTTATGAGAAAAAGGGCTTTAGATGGACAATTTAAATTGTTTCGGATAACTTTCATCTCAAAAAGGGTGGTGGTTGTTGAGGTTTTTTTTTGGAGATATTATAAATGGGTGAAAATCCTTTAAGGTGTATCACACAAGACAAAAAGGGCCTAGTCCTTATTGTAGTCCTTTTTTACCCTATATTTTGATCCCCATAAAAAATAATAAGTCAAAAGTTGTAATTTTTTCAAAAGGATTATATTTTAAACCATTACAATTCTAGATTCCATCATAATCATCCATAAATGTGTTTTTACATGGTTTAAAAAACAAAAAATGATGACGTTGTGACAAGATTTTGGTACCTTAAAAAAATTGGACCCAAATATAGAACTTTGGGGTCATTTTGTTTGTCATTGAGCATGAGGCCTTGACCTTTATAGAATATAAAATAATAAGACCTTGTAGAAATTTTTGTGTTTTGCATTCATTGATACTTTTATAATTGATTATTTTGAATCATATGTTGTTTGTGACAAACATAATTATACAAACCACATCTTTGTGCAAATTCTAAAGATATTTGTGTAATTGTTTTAAAAAATGGAAATATAATTTGATTGGGTTGCTTGTAATTTATCTTATTAAAAAAAAATTCCTTTAATATTATTCCTTGGTTGTGATGATTGAAATGGTTTTCTATCACATCGATGCATGCTTTCCTTGTGAACAAACATCTTATAATTATTTCTAATCCATTTAATGAAATTTTAAAACTTAGTTTTATTCTACTCTAATACAAAAAGGGGGTCACAAATTGCAAAAAGGGAATTAAAAAAAAAGTGGGTCCATTTGCCTAATCCATGCCAACATTGATAGGTTGTTGTAACTATTGCTCTTTCCTAAATTTCTTGGCAACACCTCAACCACAAATGGTTGGGGTATTTTGTATGAATAAATACATTTGTTAGGGTTTAGATTAAATAATAGGTAGTTACATGGGGACAATTAGCCTACATTCAAGGATGTCTTAAAAAGTAATAGGTAGTGGCTTTCCATCCTAAATATTAACTACCCAAAAAGTAATTTCAACACATATTTTGCATTGGTTTTTTTGTGGGTGCATGCTAAACTTACCTTTTAAAAAAAGAAAAAACCCATGTTGGGTTGTGGGTCAATGTTTTTTCTTTCAAATTATTAATGGAACCAAGGTGGTGAACATTCTTAAATAGATTTCAATTTAATTGGTGACATTATTTGAAATAATTCTTAAAATTCTAATCATTAGACTACATGTGAGATTATTTATGTAGGGAGGAGTACAAGGAACCCATATCAATAGACCCCACTACATGTGAGATTATTTGTATAGGGAAGAATACAAGGAACCCATATTAATAGACCTACCCACCCCCTTTGTTGAAATTGTCCCTAAGTAATTCTTATTACCTTGGGTAGTCTTCAATATTTTGAATGTTTTTTAAATGGCAATTTTCAAAAAGGTAGTCATATATCACTTCAATGAAAACCATGATGAATGATTTTCAATTTAGGTATCATTCATGGTGATGCTTGATGGTTTTCCAACTAAAAACTAATGTGAGAACCACCTTAAAACTATGGTCCATTCTAATAGTTATTGAACATTGATAATTGCACATCTTGTGACAAATTTTTCATAGATGATGCGACATGACTAGTCAACATCCACTTTACTATTGTGAGCTATTTTTTATTCAATCAAAATCCAAATGACTTTTTCAATTTAAATTAATGCAAAGAAGAAATGTTTATATCTTATTCATTAATCAATTTCATTTAAATTTTTGACCTTGAACAATGTGCTCTAACACCATGTTAGATTCACATATTTCTATGAACATTGAATGTGGATAATCATGTTTCAACTATATGATAAAATTTATGAATGAAGATAGTAAAAGTTTTTATGGAAAGCTCTCTCATAAATATTCAAAAAGTTTGTACTCAATTAGACATTGTCCTTATACATTAAATAACGACAAACTATATAGGTAATGAAAATACATATGTTTCACATGATCTTCAAGTCTCTAGACCCTACAAATGGATATCCTAAAATGAGTTCAACTATTTTAAGCTATAAAAAATAATATACATTCTTGTCCAGTTAGTGGAAAATAATAATAATCATGTTATATCATTTATTAGGTGTTATTTTAATGACCTTGTAAAGGGTGTAGTTTAAACCTAAAAAAACATGAACTTTTAGACATTTTTCAAAAATTTGTCAAGAATGTAAACATGTATCTATAAATTAAATGCAAAGTGTCAAAAATTTGTCAATGTTCAAGTGGAAACTTATAGAATAAAAGGAAATTATACTTATTATTTGTTTATTTCCAAAACATAGAAATGCACAAACTTCATAAATATCACAATGTGGAAAACAAATGTGCAAAGAGGAATATATAGTAGGGTAAAGCCCTAGGGTGGAAGCAATATCATATTAAAAATGTACATACATTCTATTAAGCATATTAATATTTCACAAATTTATACAAAGATAATACAATAACTAACATGAGTTCAAGTGTTTCATCCCTTTCAAGATGATGTTTATAAGTATCTCAAGAGGCAATTATAGAATAATGTTCTCATAAATCAATAAAAATTATGTTTTTTAAAAGAATGAGTTTGTCAATTCTAACACGACATCAATGCTAAGTTAATAAATAAATGTCATGATGATTGTAAGAAATTGAATGAAATATGTATTTGTAAGTATAATCAACATGTAAAAGAAAATGCATAGATTTGTTTTTGATCAAGTTGGATCATACATTCTTTTTTTGAAAATCTCTTCCACACTACTACACATGGTCAACTACTTTATATCCTTATTATGTTTTCATACGGTTTCCAATAATTCATCATTATTTATGTCAATGTCAAATTTAATTTGAATTAATATAAATTTCATGGACATGAAAAGACACATGTTAATTTTCTTTTCATATCCATGTTTCTAGGTAGGGAAAAGGAGCGAGGTAGTTATTGGGGACAAATAAAGTAGTTAGGCTTGGAAATGAGGTAGTTGTTTGTAGAATTGTCTTTGAAAATGTCCAAGGATGACCATATAATATGGATTGTCTTTGGAATTGTTTAAGGAGGACCGTATGATAGATTCCAAAAAATCACCCATATATTAGTTCTTCAAAAAAATTGTAATTGGAATAATTGCATAAAATTTAATGACAAGAATGCAATCAATGATAGTATCAATTTGATTTTACACAATATTTAATTTCAGTAATAGGTATGTTTTATTATCTTACCTTGTGTTGATGATTATATTATCCTTCACAATCCTCACAACATTGATAGAAGAAATCAAGTAATAATTAACATCAATTAAATAAGAAAACTTATGCATAGGGCCAAAGCCTTTTTCAGAGAAGAACAAACATGAATATATAATTGATATATCCAAACAAGATAAAATGGTAAATGAAAAATTAAAACAAGAAACAAAATTATGTCATCAAAGAATAATCTTTGAACAAAGATTTCAAATACACTCAAGCTCTATAATGCACTACATAATATTGGTGACAATGAAATTCAATGAAAAAAATGAGTTGATTTTTTGAAAATTAAATGCCATTTGAAAAAAAATTTGAATGAAATTGCATTGAATGGAATAAGAATTCCCATTTGAATTCAAATTCCATTAAATTTTTTATTTAAATTTAATTGAATTGAAGAAAAAAAGATGCAAATAGATGAAGAAAATATTGAAAATATGCTTGTCACTTCCATCATCTATGATTACGGTGTGGAAAAAACATAACTCTAAAAGACACATATTTGAAAAGAGACCTTTCCATTGCATTTGCGATAAACTTAATTTAAATTGAAACCTATTTTGGTAGGACAAGACTACTTGTGGAACCTAAACCCATCTACTTTATATTAACGCAAATGTTACAATTGGCATTGGCATTATAATGCTTCACTTGAGTAAAAGTTGATGATAGCCACGTCATTAAAGTTAATGGTGCTTACTCTCATGGTTGGTGCACTTGAGAAGGGGGACCATTTTTTGTGTCACATTACAAGTTTTTGCAAAGTGTCATGCATTAACATGCCATAAAATAATCATTATGCCTATTTTTTCATTAAGTTAAAATTCTCAACTTGAATAAAGAGAACATCCACATAAAAATTATAACATATATTTTCTAAATATAAAATATTGGACTTTTGAAGTTGAAAAATATGGATTGGTCTTTTGTTTGTGGCTTTATAAAAATACATTTTTGCCTATGAATTTTTCTTGGGTTATTTTGCATGGATTCAATATCTGATATACCAAAGAAAAAGTAATTTAGATGCAAAACTTTTGTTAGAAAAATCTTCACTAAAAAAAGGTATGAACTTTTACATTTCTTAAAATGGACCTTTGTTCCATAAGTCCATATAATACTCATTTTTTGATGGATTTTATTATTTTCTATTAACATGCATGTTATAAAGTTATTTATTTGGGCTTTTAATTCACATAATATTTATTATTTTATTAACCACATGTGATCCCCCACTTAAACAATGATATCACAATATATTGCAATTTTAACACTACCAAATGGATATTTTATGGATTAAATTCATCTGTTAGAATTGGTCCACCTTACTTTGCAACCACCCTTCATGTTTAGAAGAATAGGATGAGTTTAATCCTCAAACAAGAAAATAATTTAACCGCAATGGATGGATCATAGTTGAAATTGATGGTCCCAAATGTAACAAAAATTGTTTGAGGGAGACTAGTTTTACTTTCTATTGAGGTAGGTAGTATGTGCAATTGGGAAACATGTGATAATTTCACTCAATTATAAATGGTTGGTTCGATACTGATGTCATCTCTTGAATGTTCATGTAAAAAGGCTTCTACTGAAACATGTGATGACCTAACAAGTATGTTTGAATGCAAAAAAATTGTAATAAAAATTTATTTGTATTTTTTAACATCTATATATTGAAATAGGTGTTTTAATTTGTTTTTTTGTGATCACATGTTAACCCTCTCAAACCATGGGGTCCTTCATTATGGTTTTGGTATTGTTGGAAAGTCCTTGGTCAATGGTTGTTTTGCAAAATTTTGACCAATGTCCAAAGCAAAAATGATTGAATTTAAAGTTACCTACATCATTCAAATTTTTTATTTATTTATCTTTCAACTAATCAATGCTTCTTCATATCACAAGGGGAAATGCATCGAGAATCTCCCATTGAACCATCTTATTGACCATTCTCCCATTCAGCCATTTCGATCATTCAATGCCTTTTCATGACACATAAAAAAATGCATTTGGGATTTCCCATCAGCCATCCCCCCATTCAACTATCTCAACCAATCAATGCCTTTTCATATATCACACGAGGAAAATGCATTTGCCTTCTCATTTCATGGGGAGTCTCTTATTGGCTATCCAAGATTTACCCTTTCATTATTGGCTTTTATATTTGCCTGTTCACATCCCAAACCTTAATACTTGGGGCAATGACATTTGAGTTCACACTTTGGTCAATATGGGTTGCTTCACAATTGAATTTTTAATATCATCATGTCCTTTAAAACTTTGAATATGATCCCATTTGGGCCAATAACATAAGGGTTCATTAGTTAAAATGAAGGAAGGGGATAATACGATTTTAACATATCAATAGTCTATATATATATTTAAAACTATAGTAGGTTTTAACAACTAGGGCACTAATGTGATGAGGCAATGCTTGAAATCATTAATGCAAAATATGTTCATATCAAATACAATTTTTTATTAATCCCTTGTAGAGGTAGGTAAATATGACCTTACATGTCTTAAATTATATTTCTATAAGAATTTTTTTGATGCACACAATCTAAATTATGTATCAAAATCTCTTTGTGCTTTATATATAAAAAGAACCACCCTTTTCCTAAACTTGTTGTGGGCCTAAATTTGTACCACCTTTTAAGGGGGAAAAATAATTTATACATTTTGAAAAAAGGAATGGACCACCATAAATGAAATTATTTTAAATTTTTTTATTGTCAACGAATTGGTGACATAATTAAAAAAATTTGTGCAAGAATAACAATTGAAAATAATGTTAAGTGTTAATAAAATATGGCCACATAATACATATCTACATTATAATAAACTATATGTTATAATCCTACTAGCTTAGGAAGCCTATGATGATACTTAGTATGTAAATTCCAATGCCCCATAATATGTCCCATGACTTACAACCATTTGTGACATATACTAAATGTGAGATCATACATGATTAACAATATGATTGGCAATAATATTTTGACATGAAAACCAAAATAAACAACAGGGGTTGGTCAAAAGAATGAGTTTGTAATAGTGGCAAACATATATGTGGCAATAAAGATTTTAATACTATTCAATTTTTCATAACTTTTAACAACTACCCCTTACTAAATGGGTTTCCTTTTGAAGTTGTTACTAGATCACATAAATCAAAGAAAATTAAAAAAAACACAGCTTGCAAAAATCTTAAAGTAAGCAAAAGTGAGGGAAAAATATGAATTGTTAGAAAAAATGGGGAAAATGCTAGGCAAATTACAAATTTGCCAAAAATTTAAAGAAACACGTTTTCACAATTCACTTTCCTAATGAAACACATATAGATTTTACAAAATAATAAAGTTGAAAACATGTTTTCTTGTTCCTGAATTAAATAAAAATCAATATCATTAAAAAGCCATTCAATTCAAACACATTAGAGCATCTTTTAGTTAAAAAAATTAAAAGAATTCTCAATAAAGACCATTGCCAAAAAAATCTAAAAACATAAACCACCCATGTTAAATTTATATTATAAAAAAAAACCTATGTATAGCAAGCAATACAACATTGACAAATGTCTGCCAGCAAAGCATGCAAGATTAAATTTCTTAAAAAAAAAAGACTTTATGATTATAAAGTTGGAAAAAAAGCATATATTCACAAAAAATTAAAATTCATGTGATGCAATTATTTTAAATAGTTTCCACATGGAATTATCCAGTTGGAAACCATACAAAACATTATGCAAAATGTCCTTTATATAAGTTCCAATATCTTATCATTGGAATTATATTTTCCTTTTCATACAAAAATTGCAATAATGGTTTTTCACAATTGGGTTCTTTAAAATGTCATGTCTCTTGGAGATTTGAAAAGGTTTTCTAAAAAGTTGTGTCTTTTAGGGCCTTGAAGACAATCACACTTCAACCAACCAATGGCACAAGGGCCCGCTAGTAATAATAAGGTAAACTAGTTACGGCATTCACACCTAAGTCACATTAATCAAAATTGATTATATTAAAATTTAAATGATTGGGCTTGAAAGCAATAATTAAACATCCAATTATAAGTAGAACTCAAAAATGATGATTGTGAAGATGGTTTTTTTGGGTAAATCTCAAAATCTCATGGCAAAAATAAACTGGCTGATTGAGGTTTAAACAAACTCCAAATGTTGAATAGGGAGGCAAGATAGACATGATTACATATTCTAGGACTATTTTGTTGATGCATCTCCTTATCACCCTCATCGCATGCTCTATCATCTCTATGCATACATTAAACATACATGCAAAGGAAGGGAAAAAAACTCCCGTTATCCTTAAATCCAAGTCTTGTATATAATGAATGAACCATGTCATTTAGGTTATGAAAACATCTATATTTTTTAGAACATCAAGTTCGAAGAATAATAAAAGGCCAAATGATTTAAATATTGTTACATGGACCTATACAACTAACATCTAAGAAGATAAGTAAGCTAATGCCACATTCCATAAACTCTTTTGGTGTACATAACTAAACAATGGAGTTGCATTAGCTTTGTGACCTTTTCAAAATGGACATCATCAACAAGTCATTTTGCAACTATGACTAATTGATCCCATTTTGTAATTTTGCATAGTCAAAGATATTTAGAAACCATGAATTTTGACCCTTATAGCTACAATTGTTAAGTTCAATGCATAGGATGAAATAAGGAACATTTACTGCTAGTATTTTCTACCATTTTATTTATTTATTATTAAAAGATATAGATCAATGATCTAGTGTCTTGAAAGTTGTGCGCATGACAAAATGAGAATTTGACATCTATTGAATGAACATTGTGAGTTCAAACTTTCATTTCCCAATACTTGGTTACAACATTTGAAACGTTGGTTCAATGACCCTCATTATGCATTTTTTTAGATTTGTAATGATGTCATTGCTATGGAAAGGCATGTTCATGATACCAATCTCTTCAAAACAAATGTCTTTTTCTTGGGAAGTCTATGATGAAAAAACATATATACAAAGTTGTGAAGTTTCAATTTTTCATGTTTATAACGTTCTTTCACAATTTCCAAACTTTCCATGTAGTGATTGGCAATAATATCCATTCAATATATTATACAACAATACTTTCTAACATCTAAACTTCTTTTCCATATATTCTTTAATAAGACTTTCCATTCAATATGTTTTATTCAATGTATTCTCTAGTAATACTCCTTGACATCTAAACTTGTTTTCCATATAATCTCTAGCAATATCCTACAACATTTGCATTTGTTCTCCATTTATTTTCTAATAATATTTTTCCTTTAACATTGTCTATTTAATAGATTTTCTAGCAATCCTTTTCAACATCTAAATTATTTTTTCCATATATTCTTTAACAACATTCTCTAGCATCTAGATTTTTTTTCCATGTATTCTCCAACAATGTTTTCCATTAAATACTTTCTATTCAAGAATATCTCTAGCAACACCCTCCTAACCTAGACTTATACTTCTCCAATTATTCAAAAGCAATATTTTCCATTCAATAATTACTATTCAATATATATTCTTTAAGAATATTCACCAACATCTATACTTGTTCCCTAATTCTTTTTGTACATTCCAACAATGATCTCCATCCAATGTTCTCCATTGAATATATTATCTAACAATATTTTCCAACATTTAAACTTGTTTTGGTCCATATATTCAATAACAATATTCTCAACCCAGTACATGCTAATTCAATATATTTTCAAGCATTAATCTCCATTCAATATATTCTCCAAAAATATTGTCCTGGAAACTCTTCCCAATTGTTCAAACCCCAAAATTGTAATCTATCCCAACATTTCAAACTTTTTGCACCTACAATGACAAGACACTCATCTTTATCTATTGTTGAATAATTGATGGTATTAGGAATTTTGTTCCCAAAAAATGTGGCATGAGCAACCTTAAATGAAAAATTTCAAGAGATTGATAAATTGAAAACACTAAGGAGTTTTAACACAAAGTTTAAAAGAATTATTGATCAAACCTTTGAGTGGAATGCATTTAGATGGGCTAATGAATTATATACCAAAAAAGATTAGGCCATGGCAAACTAGGGGTCTTTCAATGTGATTCCACATGAGACTCATTTGTATTTGCATGTAATTTCTTTTCCAAATGAGCCAATTTGAAACAACATGTTGTGGACCACTACTTTATTTCTAAATTGGGAGACTTGGTTGCCCTTGCAAACCTCATGTTTAAAGGAAAAAATATGGATAAACTTCGATTATATGAAAAAATAGGATACATGGTTTAGGGTTCTACCTATGTTAATAAACACAGTTGCATTCCCACATGTGAATAAAATATTGCCCATATCACAAAGGAAACCACCAATTATCCATCTCTAATAAAATATGTGCATCATCAAAAGGATTGTGACATCATAATTACAAAACCATTGATTATTTTTCAAAAATAATTCAAAAAATGTTGAATTTTGTTTCATCACCTCAACCCATTTGTGTTTTTGTTTCAAAATTCAAATAGTTTGGACACATTTGCGTGTTGCGATTGTGAACTTGTGTTTGTATTATAGAATTTAATGGACCAAAGATATGGAAACAAACATTTGCTCTTGTTGCATATATTTGGATAACACTTGTTCCATGGACATCTAGAGGTTTTTAAACAAGCATGCAAAGCACTCAAGCTAGTTCAATATGCACCTTCATTTCAACGACAAATTTATATTAAATTCAAAGAAAAAAATACATTAAGTTCAATGAGATGTCCAATAGTAGTGTGATATTGATGTTAGCCTATGAAGGATGTGGGATTACTCTCATTTCTAGATCCTTCTAGATGTTCAATGTTAAATTAATCATTGTTGTATAATCCTAATGAACTTAAATTTTGAAGCACTAATTTTTTTGAAGGCAAGTATTTTGCTAATTATGACCTATGTTGGAATGTTATGAAGCTACTAGTTTTGTTGCTAGGTTATTTTTGGTGACCAAGAGGACTGTTGAAGGTGCTAAATATGTAGGTTCGAAAAGGAGAGAATGTCTTGTTGTTTGGGAAGGAAAAGGTGTGGGGTCTGTGAACTTTACTTTTTCATTTTGAGTTGACAATGTAAGGTTCACAAGGAGATCCAAGTTTCCAAATTATGGTCAAGTGTGAGAAGAAACTTGTTTTCATTGGTAAAAAAGATTCACTACATTTTTGGAAGTTTGTGGTTGTTGGGGCAATTGTCTAAAGGAGTGAGATGAGGTTCGGGTTAAAGATCTTTGTTTTTTTCTAATTTAAGATTTGTTGGATGTTGTGTTGGTATCCACTAGAAAAACCATTGATTTGAATTTGAGTTGTAAATGAACGATTCAATATATGAACATCAAAGTGGTTATCTTTTGTTGTCATCTTCTTTTACACTTTTCAAGAGGAAAAAAGAAGGAAAATGAATTTATAGATAGAGGTCGTTCAATCATGTAAGCATTATGGTTAATTAGGTGTTGATGAGTATGTGTGCCATCTAGGATAGGAATGTTGGAGTGAAAGGAGTTGGAATTGGAATTTTTCTCCCTCAATGAAAGGTGCAAGTGGGTTTGGTAGAAGGTTGGATTGTGAGATTGCAATTTAATTTAGAATGACAATATTCCATGCGAAATATTAGACAAAGGGAATTCCTGACCAAAATGGTACAAACTAGAGTACTTATCTTTAGTATTGAAATTTTAATGATAAGATGAAAGCTACTAATTAAAATTTCTAGACCATAGATAAGATTCTTTTGTTAGTTTTAGAGAGATCATAGGAAATTTATTATTTTCAATGGAATCACAATTTTGGACTTTGCTTGTCATTGCTACTTAGATGTATTTGAGCTAGGCTTGGGTATGTTCAACAAAACTTGTTGTTTTTGGTGTATTTTTATGTTGAAGCACTATAAGTTGTTTCATTATTTTCTTGAAGTTAATTTTTTGACTAATTTTTTTTGAAATTGTTAATTTTATTTTTTTTGGTATTTGTTTTGCAAGATTGAAAATCTAAATGTTCAATTGTTCTAGTTTATTACCAAATTTTGTTTAAGTTTACATCAAAATTTGATAATCTATTTGTATTATAATTTACAAAATTGATTATTAATGACTATTTACCAACACACAATTTAATAAATGTGTTTTTCACTTTTTGTTCCTATTATCTTTTTGTTTCCAAACCATATAATTTACTAGGTGACCTTAATACCCCCTTCAAAATTCACTAAGAAAATTCTTTGAACACTTTACAAATTACACAACAAGTAAAAAAATTGATGTTTTTTTTAAAGTACTCCAAGAAATTGTGCTATTCATTCAACTTGTCAAAATATTAGAAAAATTGTTTTGAAATTTTTTAAGTATTCAGAATTATAAAACCAAAATACATACCAAATCACTATAAATTTTGAAGTCATTATTTAAAGAAGAAAAAGGTGTTAAACATTTAGTGGCAGTTTCCACTGGAAGAAATCGGACGGTCTGGAATTTCCTCAAATCTTAACCGTCGGATTGAAACCCTAAACCCTCGTCTCTCTGCCCCCTCTCTCTCTCTCTCTCTCTCTCTCTCTCTCTCTCTCTCTCTTTGTGTCTTTGCGATCCCACGCAGCGCTGCGCGTTTGCGGGCGGGGGCTGCTGTCTAACAACGCTTTGGATTTCTGTTGTCGGGCATTTTTGGTTCTTTTGTTGTTTCTTCACAACTGCTTGGCGGAGGCTGGGCTTCAATTTTTGTTTCCAAAGTTTTGGAAAATTCGGAAGAGGTAATAAATAAAGAGAGTTTTTGTAGCTCGCAGCGGCTCAAGGTGGTAGCTTTTGAGTGTAGTTTTTGGTCTTTGTTGAAGTCTTTGTAGCTTGCCCTGATGGCAACGTCGGAAAGCAAGAAGAAGAGGAAGGAGAAGCGTAGAGATGAGGATGAAGAAGCTGGAGGAAAGGGAGACGGCGGGGTTCTAGTCGTGGAACAGGCAGACACAGATTATCTCATCAAGCCGCAAGCAACGACTCCCCCTTTAGATACCTCTAAATGGCCAATTCTCCTCAAGAATTACGACAAGCTCAATGTGAGAACTGGGCATTATACTCCTCTGCCTACCGGTCACACTCCGCTCAAGAGACCTTTGTTTGATTACGTGAGATATGGCGTGATCAACCTGGACAAACCTGCCAATCCGTCCTCTCATGAAGTTGTGGCATGGATTCGTAGAATGCTGAGAGTCGACAAGACTGGACACAGTGGAACTTTGGATCCCAAAGTGACAGGGAGTTTGATAGTTTGTGTAGATAGAGCCACTAGGCTTGTAAAAGCTCAACAAGGAGCTGGTAAAGAGTATGTGTGTGTTGCTAGGCTACATTCTGGTGTAGAGTCTGTAGCTAAAGTTGCGCAAGCCATTGAGACTCTCACTGGAGCTTTGTTTCAGAGGCCTCCTTTGATCTCTGCTGTGAAGAGACAGCTACGGATCCGAACAATCTACGAAAGCAAGCTGTTAGAATACGATGCAGAACGGCATTTGGTCGTCTTTTGGGTATCTTGTGAGGCAGGGACTTACATTCGAACTCTGTGTGTACATTTAGGTCTGTTGTTGGGCGTGGGTGGACATATGCAGGAGCTTCGGAGGGTGAGGTCTGGAATTTTGGGTGAGAAAAACAATCTCGTGACAATGCACGATGTGCTCGATGCACAGTGGGTGTATGATAACCACAAGGACGAGAGCTACTTGCGAAGAGTGATCATGCCCTTGGAGGTTCTTCTTACCAGCTACAAGCGTTGTGTTGTGAAAGACAGTGCAGTGAATGCCATTTGTTATGGTGCCAAACTCATGATTCCTGGTCTTCTAAGGTATGAGCAAGGTATTGAAGTTGGGGAGGAGGTTGTGCTGATGACTACAAAAGGAGAAGCCATAGCTCTTGGTATTGCACAGATGACCACTGCAGTCATGGCTACATGTGACCACGGAGTAGTGGCCAAGGTGAAGAGAGTGGTGATGGAAAGAGATACATATCCGAGGAAGTGGGGCTTAGGCCCTCGTGCAACAACCAAGAAGAAGATGATCAATGATGGGTTGCTGGACAAGCATGGAAAACCCAATGAGAAAACCCCTGCAGAGTGGCTAAGGGTTCCAAGCCTAGAGGGGTCAGCTGCTCCTAATAAGGTGGAGGCTGAAGATACAAAGGTGAAAGTCCAGGAGACAGGGGATGCCAGTGCAGTAGGCAAGAAGAGGTCCAAGGATAGCCCGACACGAGCATCAACACCTGACGGTGCACCCAAAAAAAAGAAGAACAAAGTTGAGGAGGGAACAGCTAATGGAGCAACCGAGAGTCAGAAGAAAAAGAAAAAGAAGAATGAAGATTTGGAGATGGTGACTACTGTGGAAGTTCCTGCTGGTGCGAACAATGATGGGACACCAAATGGGCAGATCAAGAGTGAGGAGAAGAAGAAAAAGAAAAAGGAGAAAAGCAAAGAGGATGCTGAAATGGTTGACACTACTGCTGAGGTACCTGCTAGTACGGAGAAGAGTGAGAAAAAGAAGAAGAAGAAGTAGCAGTTATCTATGAACTCCACGATCGGGGTTGCTTTGCCTGTCCAGAGATCCAAGAAAAACCATCTCAGCACAGCAGTAAATGTGTGACATTGCTCATGGAATTGAGTAACCTGTTCACCTTGGAGGTATCGTCACTGAAGAACCTCAGCACTCAGGAAGAACCTTGGCACTCAAGTACACTCAGGAATGCTGCTGTTGTTTTGGGGATGTTGCTCAAGTAATGAGGAATTGAACAAGCAGCTAGTTGCATAGGGGCACTCATTAATAGAGTCTCATCTTACCATGGAGAAAGAAGCTATTGAAAGAGCAGGACTTTGTTAGATTATTTTTGCTTTAAACACCATTGCACTGAACATCTTTCTCACTACACAGTAATGTGTGCCTGTAACTAGCTATGTGATTATTGAACAAGCTGTTGCTCACCATGACTTGCTGGCTTGTGTGCACTCAGTTCTTCACTTGAAGAAAATCTGTTTGGGAATCCTGCTGCGTTTCTTTTGTCTTCTTCAGTTCAATTACTATGCCAAGTGTGTACATTTTGCAGCCACAGCAACATGTGCCAAGCATGATTCACATCACATACATGTCTGTAAATGTTGACATGTACTGCCATTTGGAATGGATTGGAACATTTGAACTGTGATATTTGTTGCCAGATCACTGTAACTGAGGTCTGGATGCCAGTTTCTTGCTTAGTTGATCCTTGGGTTGGAGATGGCCAACAACCAGCATATGATGGCATTGTTCTTCAGCTCAGTAGCCAAGTTTGATCATGCATAAGGTGAGCATAAGAAGTTTGTGAAATCAATCTCCTCAACTCCCATGCAGTGCAGGTGTGGGAGAAGAGGAGGAATTCAATAACTGATCTCTTATGTGGTTGTTTATCCTGGATGTGTGAGGCTTCATTTCTCCTTTCAAATTTAGATTTGTGTGTAAAGTATGTGTCCTATGAACAGGTCTGTCTCTCAGTACTAAAGACTCACAATTTCATTTAGTGCATTCTGGATTGAAATTCTGTACTAGAGACAAAAATTTGAAATTTTTTTCTGGTGCCATTCATTTAGACAAGTGCAGGTGAAAATTTTGGGGGTTGGCAATAGTGTCAAGTAGGATGTTGCAGGTGTATGGCATTGTCAAAGCTACTTGATGAAAATGTTTGAGCCTGGTTTGTACTTGTTTTTTGCTATCGACATTGTCCTAGTTTGGATGCCTGGGATAAAGCTTGAGGATCATGAAGACAAACGAAGGAAGCAAGGAGTCTTGAATCTTAAGCTAACAGGTTTGTTGTTTCTTAAGGCACAATTCAAAGTGAGAGATGATTTGAGGAATATGTTACCTTTGCCTCATCAAACACAGTATGGATCCATTTGTGTGGGCTGTTTCTGCAGGGGTTATTGATTCTCACACTGGGTTCACCTTGATCATTCCATCCCTCAATTGATTTGAGACAACTCTAGATTAGCATTCAAACATATTAGATTGTGTGTATCTCTGTCTAGCAACTCAAATAAAATATTATCGCATTTTCAATTTTTGGCATTTTCTGAAATTGCAATCAGACTGTATACAGCACAGATTTGGACAACTTGCTTCTTCCACCATGAGATGGAATCCAGAGATCCATGCCATGTGCATGTCATGAAACCCTAAACTTCTCAATGTTCAAGTGTTTAGATTTCCCTTGCCCAAATTAGAATCCCAACAAGAACTCTTGCCAAAAATAGAATCCCCAAATCTTATATATAAATTCACTACGTCCCTGACGGAGCTCGGGTTTCAGGCCGACCGGGCCCGGCGCTAATCGGAGGGCGGAATTTCCTGTTCCCAGTCTGTGGGCAAAGCTATTGGAGGAAATTAGGTTACGACATTCTAGTGCGGAACGGAGACCCGGGATAGCCGACGTCAAGAACGGGGTGCCGGGCCGGGTCCGGTCCGGACTGTGTGTGACGGAGCTCGGCAACTTTTGCTCCAGAGAACACCCACTGAGGGAAGTTATCAGCAGTCACTTTTCGGAAAGTTTTTGGTATGGTCGTTGCTGATTTTAGGTACTGTAGCTGTGCAAGATTACAGAAGGTCTCTGGGGGACTTCACAGTGGGTACCCACTAGTCCTTATAAAGTTCCAAAAGATCTCTGCAACTGAACCTCAAGAACCAATGCTCCTAAAATTAGCTTCCGGTCAACTATCACTAATAATCTTGCAAAAATTAACTTGTCCACAATAAAGTTAGTTTCAATCAATAGAAATAATACCAACAAAAACAATGGATAGATCTGAATTGCTTCATCAGACTTAACATCAATTGGGTTCTGGCCCGGGCATTGGCCCACTTAATGACGCTAAATTGTAAGTAAGTAAGTAAGATGTGACCTAGGTTTGACACTAAGCTAGATAATAGGGTGATGACGAACAAGCTCCTTGTAGGTTATAATCACATTAATTGCTAAACAATCAATAGCAGGTCGATGCCCAATTTGTAGAATAACATATTAATGTTTATCCTCAAATTCTTGGACAGCCCTACAAAAATTTTAAATGACATCAATAGGTAATGAAAACAAAATGAATTTATTAAAACTCATAATGTGGAGTTCAAAGCACCCCTTATGAAAAAAAATTGACATATATAAAAATATCTGAATTTAAGATTAAAATTGGACAAAAATGTGGGTTAACACATGGCTTATGTTAGCATCATGCAACCCTCTTCATAGAGGATTACACAAAAACAAAAAGAATAACAAAAAAAAGCCTGCACATGTCAAACACACCCATAAATTAAAAAAAGAAGAAGAAATAACTTAAAGAACATAAGAAAAGAAAAAAACACTGCACAAAAAAGAAAAGTAGGTGTGAGAAACAAAATGTGTGATGTGCCATGCCTAATTTAAAACGTGTGATACAGAATGCAAATCAAGACAGAAAAAAAGCAAGTGCAAGAAGAAGAGCATGATGTCAGAATGCTAATGCTATATATGCTGAACCCGGTGCTGGATGACAAGGAGAGAAAAAAAATGCACAGAAAAGGGTCTTCATTGTTGAAGATCTTGGTTGATTTAGTTTCAAATCGAAAAATTTCCAAATCTATGTAATCTTTACCTAATACAAACTACCAAGTGGTGGCTAAGAGGACCAAATGTTTGTAAAGTAGGTCTTAGAATGCTAGAATTGATGAATGCTAATAGTATTGTCTATCAAATTAAAATCAAAATGGTGAATAAGGAAACAAATGGAGAGAGTGAGCTTGTGATCTTGTTAAGGTTGAATGGCAAGGGTGACAACTTATGTTTTGGCTGCTTTGACCCACGTGGTTATGGACACATCTTTGTGCCCTTAAAAAAATAGTAATTATGTTTTGTCAAATGGAGGTGATCTGGCCAACTATTTTCTTGTTTTTTCCTTTGTATGTTTAGAATCCACAAGCAATGAATCCAAAAGTTTGGAAAATTTCACACAAAAAAAAATACACTTGTTGGTGGGGGAAATATAAAATATAACCGATTCCTCCTATATTTTGACTACATTTCGGAACCTATAATCTAGAAATATGATGATCTCATAATTATTTTTTTCACAATGTAACAATTTGAACCCATTTTTTTATTCTCTGTATAGTTTGCACCTTCATTTTATTTTATTTTGTTGTGAAGGTACAAAAATTTATTTTAAAGAAAAACACTAGTTGCATCAAACATCAGGCACTGTCCTTCAATCAATATTCTTCAACGTTAGGTCATATAAATAACACTTGCATCAAAATGTCCAAAGTTTTCAATTCAATGAAGTTCAAAAATGACTCTTGATAGAATCTTGTGTTGAAAATTTGCTTTTCAATATCAATACCTAACCTGGTTCAATAGCAAGGTGCCTAATTATTATTATTATTATTTTTGCCATTTACATTCAGCAGTGAAAATAATAAAGTTTTATAATTTGACATTATACCAAATAATGAAGTTAGTGTGCTTTACAGCTTCTTTTAAATTTCTCACATGGTCGGCAGCCATTTCTCAAATTTTTTGATAATTTCGAAAAATAATGAAATGCCTAACCAGACCAGATACAGGAATAATATTTTCTAAAAATATTCTTGGTTGGTTCATTTTAGGCCTTGAGTCAAACATAACTACAACGGTGGTCGACTGTGATTAAAAAAAAAACTAAAAACCTTTACTTTTCTTAGGTTGCTTCTAAACATTATAAACATTCAACCACCAGGAAATTTAAAGTCCAAATTAAAACAATTCCAAGTTGATGTAGCCTCTAAGAGGACTCACTCGAGAAGGTGAAGATACCAACTAAGGTGATGATTCACTTTGGCCCCTCATTTTCTGACAATGGGTATGGTTTTACTTTTCACTACAATTCTTTTGACAGGTTATTTTCTTCTTTGCTTTTTCATGTTACCCGGAACTTTTCTTTTCCCCATTGCCTTTCTTTTGACAGGCCAAAACCCTAAAGACCAGCGGTGATTTTTCCTTTGTATTCTCATGATGCTCCCTGGCCCGAATTTTGCAGTAATTGAAAACTCTACCTTCCGAGATGTCGAAGCCCCAGTAAAACCTCTACTGGGCCTTCCACATTTCTGAAGGTATAGTTTTCAAACTCAGAAATCTATCTTTTGCATAGTTGCATCGTTTTTCACATTTTATCACTTTTTTGTCTTTATCTATACAGTGTAGCGGAAAGAAAACTCACTGAAGGTCTTTACTTAGGGGAAGGGTCTGAAAATCGACCCTTTCGGATTTGAGATCCCGGCCCCAGGCCAAGGCCCCAGGCCGAGGGAACGGGTACTTAAAGCCTCAAGTTGCAGGCTTTACTGGAATAATGGCTTGCATAGGCGGCCAACCTTGATTCCGCATGACACAGGGAAGGAGGGCTTTACCATGTATGCATAAAGATTTGTAGGAGCTTTTAATTTGTAGTTTTTGCCTCAAACCTTTTATTATAAAAATGGTGAGGAATGTTGCCCTCCAATGGCCAGGGCAAATTGACCCCTACATTGGGATCATGGTGAAAACCCCAAAACCCATTTAAATGCCCATATTAGGCCCCAAAAATTATAGATTTAAACCTGAGGACCCTGACCTAGTCTATGGAGATTATATTTATAAAAATTTAAAATATTTATAAGCAATTTAAATGGGTTTTGGGGGTTTTTACCATGATCCCAATGTGGGGGGTCAATTCCCCTTAGCCCCCTCCAACTACACGAAAAACGTCAAATTCCTCCAAAGTCATTATGGCCTTTGTTTTGCTTTTTCGTTTTTGGCTTGGCACATATGCAAGAAAAAGCCTTGTTTTGAATTGCAGGTAACGCGATTTCATTAGAGTCTTACAACATTCTTGCGCTATTTTTGTGTAGACTTCGTTGGACTTTTAGCTTCGCAGTAGCTGTTCTCGTCTTACCGACAAACGTTTCCACCAAATAGCGAAGAACAGCCTTACTTTTTCTCCTCTTTTCCGGCGCATGTAGAACCCCCAACAAAATTCTGTGCGCAGTAAGGCAGTTCGTCTTCCTTGACAACTGAACTTCGGAGCTTGAGGTGGGAGATCCCCTGATCAGAGCAACCGACCGGGTTGCGGTGTCGAAGCCTTCCGGTTCACTCATATTCCATAGACGTAAAACCAGTCTCCTTCAAAATTTTCAATGGATTCCAGGAAGTTAAAATGTGTAAGTGTTCTTACCATTGAACGTTGCTACGAGATGTTTTTCTTAGTTCTCCGTAGATTAACTTGCAGACGAAAACCTTGAAGCCGCTTTTTGGCCTACCCTCTTAGATCGACGTATGCAGTCAGCTGACTTCACGCTTGTAGAAGGATATGACAGCAGGGCGAGGGTTTAGGGTTTAAATAGGAAGGTCTCGTTGGCAGAAACTGGCATTCTCCTTATTCTTCTTGTTAACACTGTGCGACTCTTTTACATGTTCTCATGGGATTGCAATGGGTATTGACCATGGTCGCCGCTCTGTAATGGAGAATCAACGAGCTTGAAGTTGCTCATTCCCCTAACACTGAGGCAAAGGCAAGAGGATCACAGAGCAGATCATCCCTCTATCATTAGCTCTAGGTCTTAGAAAGACAAACACTCCTTTAGGCAAACATCGGCCTGATTCTTGTTTTATTTTTTGTTTTGCCTATGGACTCACGTGCAGATGGATTCAATTGCTGTTCTTTCAGGGTAAACTTACGGTGAATCAGCTGCATCCGCCTCCACCGACTCCCGGGGAACACAACCAGGACTTGACGATTATCTCCGGGAAACACAACCAGGATTTGACGATTATCTTCTTCCGTGGTTCAACCAATGAACGATCAGGTTGGAAGAACACATGGATCCAGCGTGGAGATCCCGAGGTGTGTTGGCCGCGAGACTGGCTGCCAAAAGCTGTAGAGAAGTGGGGGTTGAGAAGACGCATGTTGGTGCTGTCTGTGTCATATCTTACAGGTCCTGGTAACTTCAGTGATACACTGCCGCAAATAGCATACAAACTCACGGAAATCCTGCCCTACAGGTGTCATGCTCTGCTTTGGCTGCCTGTGATTTGCTTTCTTACCGTGTGGTTGGAGTCCATTCTACTCATTCTCCCTCTAATCATTAGCGCCTCGCATCTTGGTTTGTGCTTCAATCATAATTGTGTGCTCAGATTCCCACATCACACTCTCCAATGAACTAAATAATACTTGTGAGGACTGCCACTTGCACCCATTGAACCATGTGTGAATAGGAGGCCCTGATGTCTGCTACTTCTTCCTTCATGCAAGTTCCCAAGGCCTCGAGGGCAGTAGCTTGAGGAATCTAAAATGGAGAAAAACCTTGACAGTATGGCTTTCTCAAGCAGAAAGTGTGCAGAATTTTTTTGAAATTGTGTAAAAGTCCACATAAAACTCATGGAAGTGTGGTGCATGAGGGATCATGCATGGCAGATTCTTCCAGATCTATGAACTTCCTGAGGTCGTCCTTTTGCCAAGCAGTTTTCCTGCTAAGTTCCATAGTGTTGTCAGGCATTGCCTGAAGGGTTGGACTTGGAGGCCATTAGATAACCTTGAGACCATGCCTGGCTGCCCTACTTGGTTTGATTGGGTCTTCTGTTGCTGCTTGTATGAGGTAATTGGCCTTTGACATAGCCTTCTGAAAGACCTCAGGGGAAGGACCACTTGGAAAGCTTCATGAGTATCAATGTATTGTGATTCTTATTTAATCTCATAACATGTGTGCAAACTTGAAATTAGTCATATAAATGTTTCATTGAGGAGATTAACTTGCACAACCTTTGGGTTGGTTTGTGTATAATAGTGCAAGGTGGCACCTCACATCCACAAACAATAGTGCTAGTTGGCTATGGCATTGGAGGTTTGGTGATAAAATACTTTTTGGCTCTGGTTGAGAAGGTTGCCAGTGGGCAAACTTCCATAACAGGGAATGGCAAAGCATTCCAAGAGAATTGCAAAGTATTCCAAGAGAATTTGCAAGGCATTGTGTTTTATGCTGTTCCACACTCTGGGTCATCAGAAGATTTTGCAAAATATACGAAAATTTGCAAGAATATGCAAACCTCAAGGTCATTCTTGAATCTGTCACTGGGATCAGGGATTTCCTTTCACAAATTCAATCAGCAGATGGAGCAACTTAATTGTGACTTCAGATGTTCAATTAAAGAGGATACAATGATCATGGCAATTGTGGAAGGTCATCCCATGGGGCAAGAGGTACAATTTCACAACTAAATGCATCTTATCTACACTAACAACACTTTGATTGATGACTTTATCAATCCTTTTGCTTCAATTAAAGTAACTAAATGACGAAAGACTTAGATGAGTGTTCTTCCTTCACTTTTATTTCATGAGTAGTTTTTCTGCCCTAAATGAGCACTTAAGAAATAAAATGCTTCCTTGTTATAGTCAAGGCTTGTGCTTGATGTGGTACAAGGGTAATATTACTGCTGTGCCTCTCTGGATGTGCTTAAGTGAAATGTTTAGGGTTCAAAAAGGCCCCAACCCACTAGCTGCTTTGTAGGTCTACTTCCCTCATGATGTCTCGGGCTTAGATTTAGGATCAGATGCTTGCTTGTACCAGGGCAAGCTAAAAATGATTTGAAGCTTACCTTCACCAGCCTGTTGAGGACATTGGCTATTTTATTATCTATTCCTCTTGAGTGCTAGTACACGTCATGATGAAATCGTGCTGTTGCTTCTGGAAATGTAACAGAAGCTTTGAGCAGTCTATCTTATGCTTATGTCCACCCACTGTCTGCAGCTGACAAAGTAACGACTGTTGGTCCTGCCATTGATAATGAATGTTAAGGTGTAATACTTTGTGACTCATTCACAAGGTTATGACTGCACTCATTCTTGTCACATTGGATTTCTGGCACTGACGCAACAGTTACCTTCCTAGTGCTTTTATGGATGGTTTTCTGCAATTTCACTGATATTATACATGTACTGATCGTGAACCCAATCACAGTTAGGCTATTTACTTGATGCAGTCTGAGGACAGCATTTTCTTTGCTCCATTGGGTGGTAACAATTTGAACAAGCATATGTGAAAGGCATCATCCTAATTTACTCTTCAGTTTGGACATTAGCACCCAAGTCTTCCATCTACCAGATCTATTTACATTAAACACTTTGACACAGTTGATTTTTGGTTGGTTCATGGAAACATTGGGTTGTTCATGTGTAGGTTTTGGTACCTGATACTTCAGCTCAAATGTTAGCAGGCAATTTATTTTATAAGATTGAGGATGCTAACTATTTGGAGGTCTGCCAACCTGTTAATGAACAACATCCATCATATGTGAAATTGTTATCAGGCCTGAAAGCCATGATGAGGGCAGGAATGATGATGCCTGCAAATGTGGGGATTGCAACTCCTGTGACTCCTAGTGTTAGTGTGACAAGTGATTGCGTGGCCTTCCCATACCAAGTTCTATGTGATGCAACCAACAATTTTGACCCTATCTCCCAAATTGGCACAGGGGCTTCTGGGACAGTCTTCAAGGCAAGAATTGCTCACAATGGGAGTGAGTATGAAGTGGCAATTAAAAGGCTTTCTTATGAGGGATTCAGCAGTGAGTTAAATGAAGCATTCAGGCAAGAGATTTGGAGGGTGAGTACTGTACGGCACAAGAACATTGTCTCTGTTTTGGGATACAGTGTTCTGGACAACTCTCCATTGCTAATGGTGACACCATTACATTTGAGCCTCTTCAAATGTTTATATGAAGGTGAAAATCCGTGGCTTAACTGGCAGGCACGATTGAGGATTGCTGTGGGTGTGGCAGAGGGACTAGCCTATCTTCATGATGGTGCACCTGAGCGCCTTGTTCACTGTGATATAAAACCAGGAAACATTCTTTTGGATGCCAACACCCTACAAGCATACATAGCAGACTTTGGCACTGCCAAATTCATGCAACCATCTGAGTCTATGGTTGAAACATTGACAGTGAGAGGGACACTAGGTTTTATGGATCCCCATTTCCTGCAATACAGACGCCGTTCCACGAAGATGGATGTGTACAGTTTTGGAGTGTTGTTGTTGGTGCTTGTATCTGGTGAGAAGGATGCAGTTGAGCTTGTGCAGAAAGCAAAAAAGGAAATTTTTGTGGACATACAATTCAGTCATCGACATGATGGAACATATAAGGCATGGGAAGTTTCTCGAGTGTTAGAGATTGCAAAGCAATGCATGAGAGATTTGCCAAGCGATCGACCATCCATGTCACAAGTCGTCATGATGTTGAGAGGAGACATCCCTTGTTCAATTAGGCCCTCCTTAAGTTCATCTGTAGTTTCCTCTATTGACTTTGTTCAGATTGCTTCCACCTCAACCTTCCACAAATTGAGACATAGCAGCATGCTAGGTGCTGCTGTCTTGATTCCTGCAATCCTCGTGATTGTTGTCGTGTGGAAAACATCTGTCTGACCTTTTCAATAGTGTATTCCATTTGAACAAATGGAAATTGTAGTTTCATGTGGCAGAGGCAATGTTCATACAAAACAGAAGTGTGGACTCCTAGTTCCTGGAATAGATACTGCATTTCTTGCATTTTATGTGACATAATATTTGACAGAAACAAAGAGTTCCTGTCAACAATTTGCAGTGGATACTGAGCTCCTTCAATGTCTTGTAGTCTTGGATGTAATCTTAAGCAGTGGTGTCAATCTTGTAGCTTGTGTGTGAAGAGAGGTGTGCAGCTGTGAAGGCCATGGATGCATGGTGTGATTGATGTACCTAACGCAGTTCCCACTCACCTGCACATACCCAACGAAAGTGCATGCCCTTCATGTGTCATTTCTGGCAATTTATTGTTCCCAATGTCTTAACATCAGGTTCAGGTCCTTCTTTACCCTTTTTCAGGTGATCTCATGTTTAAGTTGCATGAGTACTGGGTGGCAGGATGTGTGATTGGGTCACTATGAATGAACAGACCTTTCACAAGAGCAACATTGGGCACATTCTTGGACATGCTGCAATGGAAACACATTGTTGTTTAAGGTTTGTGTTCCTAACATGAGCCCTTTGAACATCACATCTAGCAAGGGGAGGCAGTGTTCAAGTGCATACTGAGATGCGTAATCATGACTTTAGGGTCTTGAAACAAAATGCAGAGGATTCATCAAAAGCTTAGTTGTTGCAGCCAGTAGATCAAATGGAGGTTTGGCATGAAAGGAGTGTCCAAAAAACAAATAAAATTGTGTGAATACAACTGGAAGTTGAAGATGTGGATTAGGGTTTTTGAGGAGCTGTGTTGTGAAAGAGACATATGCAGTTTGTTTGTTGTTCATGAGTAGCTGGACCTGGTCGCCAATGCTGGGGCTTTGTCATTAGTGCTAAGCTGGTTTTCTTTGTTCAGAATAATGCAGCAGATTTTGTGCTGCGAGAGTAATTAGGGTCGGTTAAGAGCCGATGGGCATTGCACTTCGCAGTAACGATGTTTGTTGGTTTCTTAAGATTGGGTTGTGCATGGATCCTGGAAGGTGGCTAATGGATGCCCGCCAAGTACCTGCTGGGTATCATGGCAATTAATAAAAACTTACACAATTTATACACCATGTGAAGGTGAGGGGGCATGCTTTCCAAGAATTGGGCCGACACTCTGCTCCACCTTAGGGGGGCCTTATTCCCGGAAAGCCAACCGCCTTGGGCTTTACCCTACACATAGGATTCCTGGGCAAATGTTATGGAGTTTTTTGGGATGCTAATTAAAAAAGGGGATCAGCAGCATTGTTTGTCTTTTTTCAAGGTGCAAGATTTCACAAACTTTCAACCATCGAAATTTAAAATTTGTCAGAAATTCTCTGTTTTAGAAAAAAGAAAAAAGTTCACATAATTAGTTTATGTAGAAGGCTTTTAGCAAAAAGATTTCCACATTTCAACACTGTTTAGTTTTGGGGGAAGGGGGAGCAAGTTTGCCACCAGTTTTTTCTATATTCGGACAACATTTTGAAAACTTTGTGCTAATTTGCACCAAATCCTGTTTGAGACTATCACTAACTATGCTACATATAAAAGCCTGAGAAAAATGGAACCCAAGGAATGATCAGGAGCTCTGATATTGAATACACAGTTCCCCCCTTGACCTATCGACCCCACATCAGTAACATTGCCCTTGGCATTCCAAGCATCTAACGAGGTGACACAGTATGAGGTGAATACAGTTGAACACTCCCCAAGTTTTTCCTTTGTAGGGTTGGGAGGACAAGGAGTGGAACTTGAAGAGTTTTTAAAGGAGCAGTATTATTTATCACTTAGGAGTATGTTCATCAGAAAAAAATTGTTCTCTAATGGTGTTCCTAATGTGTTCTCCATATGCTTCTTAATTGTGACTGAGGGTTTTATTTAAAAGGGGAACTAGGCATGTGTTATTGATAAACTTTTGCATTTTACCATTGTCTTTTTGTGCAGAAACAAATAGGTTCAAAACATGAAGTGTTGTGTTGGGACATGAAAAATAGTTTTTATTCTCTTTCTTGTTTGAAAGTACGTATTACATTGATTTTATAATTAATATATTTGTAAAACCATCTAATGGGCAAACTTTCGCAATGTTTTTGTATTATGTAATGGTTAAACCTTGCCCATTATATTGGCTAAGGTGCCAAGTGAGCCCAACAACACACCTAATACAATGGACAAGGCAAGCCCATTCCATGAAATCAAGGTTTGGGTTAATGATTGTTTGAAAAAGGTATTCATGCTCGAAAGTCACATTTTGGTCGCTATTATGAGTGTATTATCATCATTGAAAAATTATGTCATATAATGTGAACAAGAAAATGAAATAATTTGCCACCTAGGCCTTAATGTAGTTGGAGCTTGTATCCTTATTCATGCAAATCATATAATTGTCCTATGAATTGCAAATTGATGGTCCTTCTAGCATCAAGTAGTGATAAATTGGAAGCATCTTCCACAATTTTAGGACTATCAAGGCCTTGTTTTGCTTTCGGCCTTCCAAGTTGATGATAGTTTATTGTTTTACCACATTTGGGAATGAACCTTATATATGGTGTTATAGTTTTGCCAATGATTCTTAGGTTCAACTTCCTTGGAAAGACAAAAAAATGGAAGACTAGGTCCCTACCTCATGACTCATTTTAGTTACTTCTACATTGTTTTCCCCATTTTACACGCTATGATTAATTTGGGCAGTGTCATGTCAATGGTAGGATTAAGCAAACAAACTATTTGAAAAATTGTATAAGAAAGAACCCATATTAATTAGTATAATAAAACACAATTATCATGTTTTTTTAATTTTTATTTATTCGTTTATTTTGTCAAACATCTTTTGATAGCATAGAACTTGGCTCAATTTTGAAGTATATTAGAAGAGGACACCTTATGTGCACCTTACCATGTGAAAATGAACTTTTTAAAATCTTCATCGTATTTCATTTTAAGTTTGAAATAGGACTTTACATTAAGTAAGTCCAGTGGAGGGGTATAAACATGGTATTTAATAAATTGAATTCTCATATTCCTTGTTTTTTTTTCAAATTTTTAATTAAAACTAAAACTATGACAAGAAATGGGGAGTTCATTTTTGTTGTGTGCCCACAATAAGATAAAAGTGAGATGGTGTTATAAATTACCAAAAGAAGGTGTTATTAGGTGGTAAAGTGTGGTGTCCGATATTCCTTTTGGTGTTTTGGTTATTTGTCTTTCACCTTTGAACTTAATTCTTTACTTTTGTTGGTGGAGTGCATGACCTCACTTTTGCCCAAAAATTAAAACTAATGAATAGCATTCTAGGGCTTTACATTAAGAATGCCAATCTAGGGGGTGCATTTCCATATCCATAACATACAAGAACAAATTGCTACCACCTTATTTTAGGAATAGTTAATCCAAGAACCTTACCCTAGACATAATACTATAATACAACCTTAATAATTAATTTTGAGTTCCAATTGGTCTCAAGAATGCCCCTTGCAAAACTAATGCCATTAATGAACCAATTTTAATGAATGTTATTAATTGTTAAACAAAATGGGATTAAGTTGTATTTATGTGGGATGAGAACAATTATTTAAAATTGGGTGTGTTTTTATGTAAAAAAAATGGTTTTAGATTCATTGGCAAGGTGACATGCCTTTTTAAGTGAACTAATTTGAATGAGATGGACTTTGTGTCAATACCACCATGGTGGGGCATCATGGCAACAAGGGAGGCTACAAGCAACATGGCAAGTTGGGGTTCAACTCTTCCATCCATCCTACAAGATTGAACCATGGGGTTTGGGATGAAACTTGGAACAAGTCAAGCTTGTTCCAAGACCAACACAAATGTTGGTTTTTGGGGCAACATACGATTGTCTTAGGGTGTGGGTGCCACTTTAAATAAACCTTTAGGGGCAAATTGGTCTTGTGTTAGGTTGGGATTTGGTGTCACCTCATATTTCCTATTTTTTGGGACACACCTAAATGTTGTGGACACTTTTAATTCCTAATTATAAGTGAATTTTGAAGTTTTTAATTACGAATTAATTGGGACTTAACTAAAAGTGAACCATGAATCAATTAAAAGTTAAGCAAAACAAAAAAAACTTGGGAGTGAATGAAGAATTAATTAAAAGTTAGTTAAAAGTGAATTGAAAGTTAATTAGGAATGGACTAAAAGTTTAAAATGAATCATGGATGAACATCCATATGAATGAAGTCCATTTATTATGTGACCCCCTTCCCCCCCCCGCGCGCATATTCAAATGTGTGAAAGGTTTTGGCATCAAATATTGCCTAACTTTATAAAAATAATTGTGGAACAATATTTAGTGACCACCACACAACTATGATTGAGAATGTTGGTTATTGTAAAATCTTCCATAAAAAACAAGGTTATTTTTCAAAATTTGAATTTGGACAATCTTAAAAAGGATTGGAATTATATTACAATCAAGTCAAAATGGATGAAGGTAAATAAAATATAACTTTCATCTCAAAATGGAAAACATGTGTTTACAATGTAATGCCATTTGACTTATGTAATGCACAAATAACCTTTTAAAAGGTTACAACCAGAATATTCAACACATATTTGAATGATTTTATGCATGTATTTCTTGATGATTTCAATGTCTTTGGCATGTCGTGTGAATACATATTGTCACACAACATACATCGCTGACATACCATACTCACATACACACATAAACACATAACATGGACGAAAGAATACACAAATACTCTTGTACCACAACTATAGTTAACACACATCATGGTCATGATAGGCAAGAAGGAAAATCATTTATACCAATTGCAAAAGTGTCTACAATAATGTCATATAAATGGCATAAGTCTTAATCTAGAAAAGTGTTTTTTTTTGCATCAACTTGGGAACATTATTGGGTCATATTGTCTGTAGTGAGAGGTTGTTGGTGGATCCAAGGAAAGTCACATCCATTATGCACATGCTAAAATTGACAAACGTTACAAAAGTCTTGGGAATTGTTGGATTCTATAGAAGGCATTTTAGACATTTTGTTAATAAACTTGCATTTATATTTAAATTTCTTAAGAACGATGAAAAGTTTAATTGGACTAAAACATATTCCAAGGCATTAAAATGGATGACATCATCCATGACACGCTTGTCAATTTTGAATGTACCAAATTGGAAATTGGAATCACATGTACATACCAACACCTCAAATTTGGACAACACCATTGATTATCCCATATACTATGCAAATGAATTAATGACAAGCGCAAAAAATAATTATATGACCACTAAGAAGGAAACATTGGCCATGATTTACATAATGAAAATTGACATCATTCACCGAGCAATGATTTTATTTTTTATGTCACACCAAGTTGTATTGCATTTAATAAAAAAGCCAATTGTGAAGGGGAAAATTGCTTGATGGGTCAAAATGCATTCAAAAGAGTTGCTAGCATTACTTTATATTAGGACAACATGTCCTAATTTTTTTCCCAAAATATTTTTTTCATATGAATGAATTTTTGAATGCAACTTGTTATGAAAATAATTAAAATTTCCCAATAAATTGCATTTTTCCCTTAATAATTTTTTAATAAATAATAATTTGTAAAATTTTGCAAATTCTATGTTTTGTTTTGAAAAATGATGATAGTTTCAAATCATACCAAAAATGTTCATTATTTTAAGGTCCAATTTCTTGTATTATAAAGTTTAAAGGATCTCAATACATCATGTACATTATACACTCCATATATATGTGATAAAACATCTTGAAAATTTGAAACATACATTGAATTTTCAAAGGTTTAGAATTCCACATTTTAAAAATTACAATTTTTAAAAAAATGTGTTTAATACGTTATTATCATCTATTTATCATCAACTTTTTTTTATCGTATGAATCATTTGAAAATATTTTGTAAAAATGTCCTTTTTAATGAAACAAATTTTCATTTAAAAAAACCTAAACTAAACCAAGACTTGAAATTGAATCAAATGGATTTTTTATTTGAGTTTCTTGACATTCATATGTCTTATGAAGGAATAACTTACCATGATTACCATGTTTTCAAATGGGGAAAAAAAAAACTTAATTTTTATAGTAGTTTTTGACATTTGATACCCTTTTTGGCTCCTTTTTTAGTGTGTTTTGACCATGATGGTTATTATTGCTACAAGAATTTGATTTCAAAATAATATACAATCCAAGAATGCAATTCCTAGCTAATCATCTTTCTAGAATTAACCATGGTGAGGAAGCATATAGCATGGAGTACCAATTAGCAAATGCCACTTTATTTTTAGTTGGTATCAATTGGTATGGAAAAGTTAGAAAACATTTGGAAAAGGATTGTTTTGAAGATGGTGTGCCCAAGGAGAAGCATAAGTGCATTGTGATCAAGGCTCCACCTTACACATTATAGAATGGCATATTGTACAAGCTAGGCCCAAAGAATGTTTTACATCAATGTTTAACACCATCTAAGGCCCAACTAGTACTCACCAAAATGCATGAATGACCTATTGGAAGGCATTATGACATTCAAACTATTGTCAACAAGTTATTAAATTATGGTTATTGGTGGCCAACCGTTCAAAGGAAACAATTGAACTTTGCCAAAATTGTAAAATATGCTAATGGTTGGGGCCTTTGAATTCCACAAGAAAAGGACTTTTATAATTTATTTTGTCTTTTGAGCCTTTTATGAAGTGAGGACTTGACTACATGAGATTGATGAAACCAACATCTAGACACACCAAAAATCAATACATCTTGGTGACAATTTATTACACCACTAAACAAGCCCTAGTTGCATGGCAACATAGCCAAAAGTAGCACCAAGCTCATTTTTGAACATATCATTACACAATTTGACTATCCAACACACTTGGTAAGTGATCAAGGTAGCCATTTCATAAATGATGTCATTGAGGTATTAAGAGTTGAGTTTAAGATTATTCATCACAAGTCCATGACTTATTACTTTCAAGGGAATGACTAGGTGGAATCTATGAATAAAACATTGAAATGATTGGTGATCAAGATGGTTAATGCCAATCGTATGAATTGGGATGTAATGTTATTAACAACCTTTATGGGCTTATCAAACAAATTACAAAATAACAACACAAAATACACAATGTGAGTTGGTCTATATGACCAAGTTGGTAATGCCAATCAAGTTTATGGTTCCAATATATCAAACCAAAGGCAACCTAGATAAAAAGTTTGGGAATTGCATTGCAATGAAATGGATGATTAAATGTTGATTGATGATTTACAATGGCAAGCCAACGACAACATGGATTACGCACATCCGGTCATTACATAAGATTCAACATGATGAAGGACAAAATAAAAGGTTTTTGAAGAGGGAGATGTCATTTGTTGTATGCCAAAGGATGAAAAGATCAAAGGTGGTAAATTCCACATACCTTGGGGGGGGGGGGTCCTTCTAGATAGGAAAAGTTTATAACAATAACACCATAAAACTCCTCATGTTAGGTAATGATGAGTTGGGGAGGGTAAATGTGAATAAAATTTTAAAATTGAAAGCACCTAAACTTACCACCATACTAGTTGTTATGGTTAAAGTGATTTTGGATTATTAAAAAATAACTAAACATCAACATGCCATTCAAATTGAATCAAGGAATCTAAGTTGCTAGACCAACTAATGAGAATCACAAATTGGAATCACTAAAGTGAAGTTGGAAATGCCAAGTTTGTTTGAGATTTCAACAAGCCAAGGATTATACCACCAACCTTAGTTCTGTGTTTAGACTTAAAGAGAGGGCAATAGGTGATGTTAGGAAAACATTTCACCAAACATTGACACATCAAGAAGATGAAGAGTTGTTAAAGAAATGTAATGGCCAACTCCCCAACCCAAGAATAAGCCATTATTACCAATAGCCAGTTGTCATTATCAAACCAATGTTGCATTTTGGAAACATAGTGCCTAGATTGAAGAATCTTAGGAAAAAAATGTTTTCTTTGAATATGTGTAATGAAAGAAAACAAGGGGCGTTCATTGTGACAAAAATGAAGGAAAAAAGGATAGAGAAAGAATAATTAAATGGAATGCCAAAAGGAAACTTGATGTTGATCGATAGTTGAAAAGCCATTACACTATGAAAAATTGTTTCAGTGGCAACTAAAGCTTCAAAACAACTAATATATAACTACATTGCAATTGTCCCATGGAAATATGAAAAAATAAAATGCCACGTCATAAAATCAAGGAATTGTATTGTAGTTGTAAATTAGTTGCAAGATGTATATTTATACAATACAATGTACACATTATATATATAGTTGTAGTTAACCATGTTTGATTCTGTTGACAAGTTGCATTTTAGTCACATGTAACAACTACGTCACAACTAAAATAAATTTAGTTATTAATCAACGATTACTTTGCAACAAATGGTAACGCATACGATCATGCCACGTGTATAGATTTCCACTGCCCAATATATATGACATTTCAACTTGTTTGTACTTATAATGCAATTGTATTTCAACTTAAAATTTGAAATTTGGGCAGAAAACCCTTAAGCAATTGACACATGGTACTATACCAACAAATCTTCCACAATGCATCAATGACCTTTAGGCACTTATGCTTATTATTAAGAAATTCAAGATGAATTTTTTTTAAAAATCTTTATACTAAAATTTTTTATGTATTTCCTAGTCTTTTAATGATGCAATTTTCATATCAAGTGTTATGAATAAGATTTTTTTGTTTGTTTTACTTAAAATTAAAACTAAAAGGTTGTTATAAGTCATATTATTTATTTAAATAACTTGGAGATTGAAGGCTTTTGTTTTTTATTTTGAAGGTTGAAGGTTTTTCTTTTTGTTCTTAAAAAGGTTGAAAGCTTTTGTTTTTTCTCTTAGAGGTTGAAGGTTTTTGTTCTTGTTCTTAGAGAGGTTAAAAACTTTTGTTTTTGCTCTTGAAGGTTCTTATTTTTGTTCTTGTTCTTAAAGAGGTTGAAAGTTTTTGTTTTTACTTTATAGGTTGAAGGTCCTTGTTTTTAATCTTAAAGAGGTTGAAGGTTTGATTGATTGATGTTTCTCTCTCCCTCTCTCTCTCTCTCAACAAAAGAGATCTGTGACAATTTCAAAATTGTTAAGCTTTAGATAAATTTTACAAAAGGTTCATTGCCACTCAAACTAGCCCACTAAAGAAAAGGATCTATGAAGGGGCATTCTATAGTTAGAAAATCCATGCCAACCTTGTGGTCAGAAGAGAATTTTAGTGAGTGGTCTTGTAGCATGATCAACTAGGAAAATTCTTGCAAGCATTAGGATCCATGTTCAGCACAGGAAACAGATTGCACATGATATTTTCCTGCACATCTCTGGCCTGTTGGGCTCTTGGAGAGAACCATTTGACAATTGTTTGGTGGTAGAAATGATTTGAGATTTTATGATACATGTGGAAATCACCTGCTAACTTGGCAAAATAAATTTTGACATGTGGAAGTTACCCCCAACTTATCCATCTTTTTCTTTTAGTTTTTCTATCCTTTGATGTTTTATTTTATTATTTCATTTTATTTCTATTATATTCTTTTCTTTTTCTTTTTTGAAAATTTGGAAATACATTGTTTGAATACAAGACAGTTTACTAACACCCAAATGAACATTTTTTTAATTTAAAAAAAAAATTACAACAATATAACAAAAATCTTTCTGCTTTCTCAGCTCTTCGGTTTCAGTTGTCCTCGGGAGTCGATGGTGAAATACTAGAAGCTTCTTCCCGAATCAGTCTAGTTTGTCGTCTCTCCTGGATTAATCTGAGAAACTACAAGAGCTCACATGTTCGCCATATTTCCATCTTTAAACTAAGGGGTGATGAAAGGCTGTTGAAAATACCCACAATATTTGACAGGACCGTGCAGCACTTGTTCAAATTAGCTATTGAACCTGTGACAGAACCCTTTGCTGACAGGTATAGTTTTGGATTTCGAAAGGGAAAATGTGCACACATGGCGGTGGGTGAAATTGCCGCCATACTAGACACGAAAACGGAAAGAGTGCGCAAGGTGACAAGTAGTGTCAATTCTATTGTTCCTTAAGTTTTGCTGTATAATGGAATCTCTTGTTTTATACACTTGCACACATGAACTTTGACAACAATATAGTAAAAACCAAGGTGACAGGGCAAAATGTCGATCCTATTGCTCTCTAAGTCTTCTTGTTGGGTATAGTGCACACATGAAATCTATATAGAAAGAATCATGCATTAGACCTCTCAATGTTCAAGTGTTTACATTTCCCTCGCCCTAATTAGAATCCCAACAAGAACTCTTGCCAAAAATAGAATCCCCAAATCCTTACAAAGCTCCAGAAGATGTCTGCAACTGAACCTTGAGAACCAATGCTCCTAGAATTAGCTTCCCATCACTAATAATCTTGCAAAAATGCCCCACCCTACAGAGTATTCTGTCAACAATTCAAATCTAAACCTCGGGCATCTCATGAAATCTAAAACTTTCCTTGATTCCTCATCATATTCGCAATCTTCCTTAAACTTTTATTGTGCATGTGTAATAAATATTCTTATTTAAACCTTTATTTAAGGAACCAATAGAAACACTACCAAAAAAGAAACATTAGTAACTTTGCTAAAACCAGTAATTCCATAACTCATAATAATAGTAACAAGGCCATTATGGGCAAGATCAACACCAACTCTTGTACCAGTAGAAACAACAAGGGCATGATCAATAATTCAATCACCAACTACATCTTTTCCAAAATGAAAAAACATCATGGATAAGGTGCAAATTGTTAAAAAAAAGGACAAAAGAATTTGCAAAATCTAAAAGTTAGATCTAAAAGAATGACCCAAAAAAATTCAAATTTAAATCTTAAAACAAGAGATTTGAAATATGAACCTTGCATGCTTGTTTAAGTCCTTTAGCATTCCCTTGAAAGACACATGTAACAATTTTTGGACATCCTGCAGGTGGTTCTATAGTTTAGATACAAGTTTGACAAACATAAGGAATGGGATTAAATCAATGTCAAGCAAATGCACATCCTAAAAAAAACCAAAGAAGTTACATCGGTCTTCTCATAGATAGCTTGATTTTCATTGAATGCCATCTCATAAACAACAATCAACCAAATTTCAATTCAACATTAATAGCGCATTGTGTTGCTCAATTTCCCAAATGTTTATCAATTTGGTTATATCTACACACATAAAAAATCACAAACACAACTGAAAATGAAAATTGTATTTAAAAATCAAAATATAAAAAAACAAAAAACAAAATCAAAATTTAAATCAAAATAAAATAAAATGAAATGCATTAAAAAACTTAATTATCATAAGAAATAGGATCCCTATGACCCATTATTTGTATCCCGTACTCTTGATACACAAGCGCCTCCTCCATTTAAGTGATTCTAATACCACAACTAGTTTTATTGGATACAACTTTTTTTCTTTTTTTTTTTTAATTTGAAAAATCTGCAATAACTTGTCCACAATAAGTCAAAGTTAGTTTCGATCAATAGAAATAATAATCACAAAAACAATGGATGTGACCTAGGTTTGACACTAGGCTAGGGTGATGACGAACAAGCTCCTTGTAGGTTATAATCACATTAATTGCTAAACAATCAATAGCAGGTTAATGCCCAATTTTTAGAACAACTTATTAATGTTTATCCTCAAATTCTTGGACAGCCCTACAAAATTTTAAAATGACATCATTAGGTAATGAAAACAAAGTGAATTTATCAAAATCCATAATGTGGAGTTCAATGCACCCCTTATAAAAAATTTGCCATCTAAAAAAATCTGAATCTAAGATTAAAATTGGACAAAAATGTGGATTAACACATGGCTTGTGTTAGCATCATGCACCCCTTCATAGAGGATTACAAAA
>Ga0209611_10001316_pt1 | contig 41735 bp, 20 predicted proteins | sample S1TSphgellanicum_3_FD_187693 | JGI IMG/M metagenome (GOLD analysis project Ga0209611, IMG submission 187693) | Host-associated microbial communities from peat moss isolated from Minnesota, USA - S1T2_Fc - Sphagnum magellanicum MG (SPAdes) (version 2) | ecosystem: Host-associated > Plants > Peat... | reverse complement strand
GGGGGGGGAGGGAGGGAGGGAGAGAGTAAGGACACACAGGGCAATTTTGATTGTGAAGGATTCAAATGTCCATGGATGTTATGAAACCAAAATTGAAATGTTCCTGAAGCTAATAGGAAAAAATGCTGCTCCCATCACATGAAAGCTAGTGTATCAGTTCCAGAAAACTGGGAACAACACACAATTCAGAAAAACAATTTCCCAAGCGAAAGGCCCTGAGCCACTATTAGGTATAATGGAAAGGAAAGGAGAGTAATTCTAGATCAATATAATAATATCCAAATATGTTCAGCAAAGCAGGGATAATAACCCATACATATTGCGGCAAGGAATGAACAACAAACCAAAGTTGTCCCAATACTGTGCGATTCTCTCTTTTTCAAAGAAAGAACTGGCGGGTAAGAGGCAGGTGAATGAACCTTTGACCAGCAGTTCTTTCTTGATCCGGTTTTGACTTTTGACCCTTATCAACGGTTCTCAGAGCAGTGATCAAATAACCTTCCCTGTACTAGCTGTTCTTTGCCGGTTCTTTGAAAAATTTCAAAAACCCTAAACCAGAGGTTATTTTATTCTGAACGTTTTCTAAACCCAGAACTGCAGCCATTAATTAAGTAGGGTCTAGAACGTAATTAAAATCTAACCTTTATGCACTTTGGTCTTTTAGAAGAAGCCTTTCCATCTTGCCACCCTTGTACCTTTATCATCACAAGTTTTGGCAAAGTGTATGGGATAGAAGTGGTGTCCCAGCCAACTTTGTAGGTACCCTTGCTACACGTTTGGGCAAAGCATATGAAATCAAAGTTTTGGTGCTCCCTATCATCAGGTCAAAATTTGGGGCCATGCAATAGCACCCAAGATGCCCAATTTTTTTCATGACCCTCTTATCCCACAGCCTTAGTCCGACTACTTTCTTTGAAACTACAAAGGTATCAAATGAAAAAAACTTTAATAAATTTGTTTTGAAAGTGCAAAATGCAAACTTTCTTCTTGTGGAATGCCGAAAGTTTGAGGTTTTTTTTAGTGATGCACCATTCAAAGAGCTTCATTGAAATAAATAAATAAATAAAATAAAATAAAGTAGTGTGCCCACCCCCCCCCCCTTAATTAATATGAATCACACAACACACATTACATATTCACAATATTGCTTTCAGGGACATGTTGGGAACAGTTTTTGTTCCTTCGGAACCTATTGAAAAGTTAAGGGAATTGATGAGAACATAGTGCAAACCTTTTGGGAACTTGGTGGGAACACCTAAATTCAAAGTTGCTTGGAAGTCAATTTTGGAACTGTCCCCACGAATAAGTCAAAATTAATTTCTACCCTAAACCTTGAATCAGAGGTTCTTATAAAAATTGGACCCATCAAAGCCATAATGGTTTGTTAAGAAAATTGAACCTGACCTCAAAACCTAGGGGACAATAAGTGATAAAATTTTACACTTCCTTCATTAAACAAGATATTGTTTTGGGGCAATTAGGTGAGGGAGCTTTTTTGTCCACCCAATAATCATCTTTTTTTAATATGCACTTATTTAAGTCATCATAAGTTTAACCATAAATTTGTTTGTTTACATTGAATTTTGATATCTTATATTAGTTTTTTTTAAAAAATTAGTACTTGATTAAGAAGGAACACATGATGGCTCCCATTTTTTAAGGTTGAAAGATGTAATAAAAGGAATATAACCATTTGCTCTCTTGGCCGAATAAATTATAGTTTTTATCAAACAAACAAGATACATATCTAATGTTCTAAACCATCAACTATTTTATTTAATTCAAGACAAACAAAAGAAGAAAACGATTGATCACATATGATTTATTTTTTAAAAGTAAGTCATGCTTGCACTTGCTATAGTCAAGATTTTCACATAAATAAAACTAGTTCACTTAATAATCTATTAATTGAATTGAACTTATTGATACTAATTCATTTAATGACTTAATGATTGAACCTACTAACAATTAATACTTACTTTTAATACAAAAATTCATGCATGTTTTTTATTAATTATAAATTTTACCTAACAACCAATATATGGCACCTTATATTTGTACTCACATTTTTTTTAATTCAAAGAAAAATGCCTCTGAAACCTCAAAACAAAAAGGTTTTAACTTTTGAAAATATTCCTTGAACCTAGAACCAAAAGGTCTTCCACTTTTAAAGAAATTGTAAACCTGAACCCAATAGTTGTTACAAAAAACAAGAACTGATGAACAGTAGCTCAAACTTGAAACTGTGAACTCACTATAATGTGATTTTTCATGGTTCCAATGGCCAAATTTTTTTCTTAAAGAAGAAAAGGAAAAGTCACCAAATTTTTATATTTCTTTCAGTAAATTAGCCTGAAATATAGAAGCATGATCAAAAAAAATTTGCTTCATATTTGGGTCATAGCCAGATTTGGCTATATCTTCCTAAGTATGATCAACAATTTTTTACATTTTCCTATGGATGATTGCCACTTAGACTGCATAAAGGAATTCCTAAAGAAGACCACTATTGGGTTTGTATAGTTCTCCAATTGGGTTATAAAAGTTTTAAAGGATGATATGATGATTAAAGAAAGACTCACATTCTTCTTGTTGTTATTCATGACTTGGTGCAGCTAACCTCCCAAGTGGATGCCCCCAGGTGAGGCCTCCCTGCTTGCCATCCTCCCATGTGCTATTGTCCCATGTGGGACACGGAATGCCACGTCTGTAGAAGCTCGTACAGGGAAGGCAGGTCTCGCACGAGGACTGCTGAAGTACTCCCAGAGTCTACTCTAAAACCATGCAAATCATTTCAGGAATGAAATGAAAAATACTTTACCATGATGATGTGGTTGGACCTCATGAAACTGAGAACCGTAAACCCTAGCACCCTAGTTAGCAGAGTCAATTGGGACCAGTACCTACCATGGGGCCCATTTGAGCTGGAACCAGCTCCACCCATACCTCCCATTTGAGTCCCTAGTGGTATTTATCACATCCAACATAATGTGTTAATTGTTTCCCCGTTCTCACCCATAAACAAGACAATTGAGACCGACTAACTAACGAGAGATTATTTGAGTGCAACAACCTTAGCCAATCCTTATAGCCGCCCAATCAAGAGCACTCATTTCGCTGTTGATTGCCTTTTGTGGGAACTATATCATGTGCACATTTATCAGCTTTACTAGCTCTCTCCATGCTAAAACGATTATATTGCATTTAAAATATATTGTGCAAGCTGGTTTATTAGTGTTAGTGGAGCTACTCTTAGTGCTTATTCATAGCATCTACATCAATATTGGCAAGTTCTCCAATTTGTAATCTTAAATTGAATGGGTTCAAGTTTTTGTGACACAAACCTAGAACTGCCACTCTTCCTTTTGTTGGAATTAGCAAAAGAACCAAATCATGGATCTAAACTTTTGAATCAAAATTGAAACTGCAGCTATGAAAAACAACTTGAAAACATAAGTTTGGTCTCTTTAAAGTAGTTTCCACCCATACCCCTATTTGGGCTTCTAGTAATGTTTATCAAATCCAACATAATGTATTAATTCCTTCCCAATCCCCCACCCATAAAGATGAAAAATGGGTCAGTATAAGGGGAAAGACAATTTTAATACAACCACATGGGCCAATCATTATAACTAACCAATGAAGAAAACTCATTTCTCCAGTCATTGGGAATGTGTAATGTATATGGAACTAGACCCAGTTTGAAACCAGGCTCAAAAGGTCTTGAATTTGGAAAAAAAAAATGCCAAAACTAAACTGCAAGGTTTAGGAATTCAAAGAATCCACACCTTAAAAAACTTTGAAAAAAACTGAAGTGTCAAAACCAATACTGGAGGTTTTTAAAAAAAGTAAGAACCAGTTGACACATATCTCCACCCACATCAATAAAATGATTTGTACAGTATATTTTTAATCGAATTTAGCAGTTCAATAGTGTGAAACTCAGTTTTGGCTTGTATATATTGTTGGGATTATTGTGAATGTAGTTTAATGGGATATTTGTAAACAAGTAACATAATTTTAATGTGAAAAAGGTTTTTTAAATTTGTGATTAAGGATAATATTCTGTGTTTGTGTTTTAGAGGTTCACTCTTTGATTTTTAAACTTTCATGTTAAAGGAATCCAAGCTCAAAAGCTAAACGAAGATTATGTGTGTGAAAGAGACATGTGTTGTTGTAGAAGCATGGATGATGTAAGCATTTAGATATGGTAGGCACGACAATATGCCCACAATACAGTGCCCTTGAAGATACGAAGCACACAAAAAAAACTGTTAATAAGCCAATGACAATGATTGTCCCAGGTGATGACATTAAAATAGTCTCCCACATTTAGCTGGCCACTTTTTCATGTACATGGGTGGGTATGGGAGAACAATTGACACTGTTGGATGTTGGATGTCGTAGCACTAATAGAAGCCCAAGTAGGGGGCGTGAGTAGAGGTTGTCTTAATGCCTGTGGGTGGCTCAAAATTTCAACTACACTCTATGTACGTACTTTGCAATTGTTCACTATCCAATATACAAATTTAGTTTCCAGTTCTGATCAGCACCTTTTTTATTTGGTGAAATATCACAAAAAAGAGAAATTCAAAATTTGTAAATGAAGTGGTTTTCGAGGTTTTTCAATCTCCAAAAGTGAGGGAAAATAATATTTAAAATCCCCAGATTTTTATATCTGGTTTTCAGCAGTATTTTTTTAGAGATGTTTGTTTAGCCAAAGTAGCAATCATCCATAGGAACTTGGAAGATGTAGAAAAAGTTAGTGATCCTCCTTAGGAAGATTTAATGAAATCTGGCTATAAAACTAGATTTGAAGTACAAAGCTTTGATCATCCTTCTATATTTTTTGACTACATTCTGAAAACCAGATATAAAAATCTGGAGATTTTTATAGTATATCCCCTCATTTTTGGCAATTAAAAACCTCCAAAATCAATTCATTTTTTAATTTTGAATTTTAACTTCTCTTTCTGGCGATATTTCACGAATTTAAAAAAGGCTGGTTTTCAGTAAAAATATAGAAGACTGATTAAAGCTCTGTACTTCAATTCTAGTTTATATAGCCAGATGTCACTAAATCTTCCTAAGGAGGATTGCCAGTTTTTCTACATCTTCATGTGGATGATCGCCACTTTGGCTACAAACAAAAATCTCTAAATAAAACTCTGGGCTCCCATTGCAAAGACCTAATTTCATAAATGATGGCCAAAGTTTAAAGGAGCAAGCGTGCACTCAGGTTTTCTAGGTCAACATTTTGCATCCCAAAATGGGCAGACACTAAAGCAGGTGCAGTGAGTTCAATGCAACAGTCTCCAACACAAACAGCTAACAAATTTGGGCATGACTGCTATGCGTGCCTGTTTTTTTTCTGGGAAGTTTGACACTTTGTTTTTTGCTCAAACTTTCCTTGACTTGATACATAAGCCAATATGCAACTTTGGAGGATCCTATTTCCCTGCCATTCTTTCATACATTGGTTTTTTGTGGATACAATTTTCTTGCTTTTTCATCTTCTTTGCATTTCATCTTTCCCAACTACCTCCATTTTGATGCATTGTCATGCTTTTCCTAATTTTCATTCACTCACATATCATCCAAGAGATTCTTCATTGTCTTAAAATGGAATGTAGAATGGGAATTTTAAACAAGAATTCTACACGTGTATGAATCTTGACCAATGGGAAAACTGGCATCCCAAGAAGTTGATTGTGGCAAAAATCAATACATGATGATATATCCTCTCCATCAAATTCAAACCTTGATTCCTTTCACTCAAAAATGCATTGCACATGTTTTGTTGAAATGCAACTAATATGTTAGGCACAAGTGAAGGAGTTTGATCTTAAAGGCATACGCTCGAAATAATTTTGAGGAAGACTTTCCTTGTTGGACACCATTCTTTTCTTGTAACATTGAGAAGGTGTGACCTATTTAAAGTCTAATTGTTGCACCTGCTTAAAGTAATCCAGTAAAGAGAGATCGGAACCTATGATTTGAGTTGGTTGACGACCTCAAGAGAAAAAAATTACAACTCAGACCAATTTCTTTTTCAAGTCTAATTAGTTGCCAATTAAGGCTTCAATTAACATAGCTAGCTAATTTGTGTGAGATTGAACTTACTTGGTAAAATTTTAAAAGGCTATTTAACGTAGCTAGTCAAATATTTAAAGTAGTGGCTATAATGTTGAGATGTCATTTGGAAATGTTTCAAGAGTAGCTATAGTGATCACAAGTGTGAGAAAAACATGGACAACATGTCCATTGCTAAGGAAATGTATTTGGCTATGAGGTTATTGGAAAGGGAGTACATTTGGTTACATATAACACCAACAAGAAGCTAGTTAGTAATGATGCTTGGGATTTTGTCCTAAGTTAATGTTGTTTTTGTGATCAAATTACATAATAAAAGTTGATGTGCACAATGCATTGTAACTATGTCATTCATTCCACTACTTGTAGTAAGGCTCTTAAGTCACAAGTTACAACTTCACTCAACCTTTGTTTTGCAAGTTTGGAGACCACAATAAATTTAATTTAATTCATCAATTTGAATTTGGCATCAACAATGAACATTAACACTTGCATGTTCTAACTTTTCAAGGCACATCTACAAAAGCAATTCACTAGGTGGCCAAGAATGAACTTGAAGGTTGCAAATGATGTTTAACATCATCAATTGCTTATTTTATCTTCTGGAGGCACATCTATGATAGGAATTCATCAACTAACTAACAATGAACTTGAAGGTTGAAAGGGATGTTGAACATCAACAATTGCTCGTTTGAACTTCTAAGGATGTTTTTACAATATTGATTTAATAGCTAGCCAAAAATGAACTGAAAGGCTAAAGTTGATGTTGATTCATTGCTAAGTGATGGGATAAGATTTAAGTTTGTAAAACTCATACAATCCAATGGTGGGTGCATTCATGTCATGAAAAGCCATTTTTTAAATAACAATTGTTTGTATTTGTAAATAATATGGCATCAAAATTAGTGTACATAATAGATTTTTTTTAATTAAATATTTTAATTATGTATTTACATGTGATTAGAATTTGGTTGTGTTTCCAAGTTGAAGTGTCCATAAAATTGCTTAAAATAACAATTGTTTTTGCACCCTTGTGGATTATAATGTGTCCCAAGTCAAATGTTTTTTTGATTTTATGGAAAGGGACTCAAATACATTATTCTTATGCAATTTACTTAAATAGAATCTTTTAATAACTTGAAAATAATGTTTTACACCAAATGGGAAACTTTTTCATGTGCATGACCTTTATCATAATAATACATAAAAACCTTATAAATGGATTGATCATGATCATAATTTGCAATGATGAGTCCATTTATTAATGGGCCACCTTCATAAATGTCAAAAACAATTCAAAATAGGGGTTTCCAAACCATTTCATGAAAGTTTTAGGGATTTTAAAAGATGGCATAATTGAAGAAAAATGGTGATGTCCATTATGATATAAATTTTGTGATTTTTTTCCACAAACATTGTATCTTTGGATGTATTAAAAAGTTGGAATTAGCTGTTTTTTGATAAATATGAATTTTTTTACCTCAAAATTGACATCCAATAATGTATAGCACTATCACAATCAAAACACATTACAAAAATGTATTTTTAGGAAACCCCATTTGTCATTTTTGGTCCATTTTAGCTTGCATATACCCATCCACACTAAAAATTTATGGCAACTAAAATGTAAGATGCAGAAAACATGATCTTTAATTGTAACCAATGTTTTCATCACCTAAAATAATCCTAACATGTCTTGAATTCATTTGAAAATGATATTTATACAAAATAATAATAATACACCTTTACATAATAATGTAATGCAACATCTTTTTGGTCACATCAAAATTTATTTGTTTTATCAACTTGTAAATATTGATTTTAAGGATAGTTTTCTTGAATGCCTAAAATCATGTTATGCCATGTCAACTTGATTAGCTAATCCACTCCTCATAAAAACTTTGTTTTTATGGCCTCTTCATTTTTCACAAAGGCCTAAAACGTTTACTTTAGTTTTGTAAAAGGAAGTTCAAACGGTGATGGGTAAGGCTTTAGATGATTGGGGCCAATGAACATTCAAATGTAATTCATGAATAGAAAGTCCCAATGGGTCCAACCATGTTAATAGCAACCATCCAAGGGGTAATTGGTTTTCTTAACATGTTTATAAGTCTAGAAAACTAAGTTAAATTTTTAAATGTGTGTTACATATCTATACAATTATGTTTTAAATATATTAATCTAGCATTTGAATAAATTTGAATATAATCCTATAAACATAAAATATTATGAAAAACAATTATTTTAAGCTCATAACTAGTGTTTTTTAACACGATGAAACAATGTAAAATAATTTTCTAAACATAGTTGTTCAACATTGTCTTTTGACTTTTTAACCAATCTCATGCTACCACATTAGCCTATCAAGACTACTCTTGAACTACCTTAAGAGTTGTTAGTTTTTTGTGTTTGCACCCCAATTGCAACATCATTAGCCACGCATTTTGTCTCAACACCATTGAAAAATATGTCTACATTAAATAATATAATACGCAATCATGACCAAAAAACCATAGAACATTTGCCATCATAAAATTGAACCTTGAATAATCAAAAGTGGTTTTCAAACAACATGCATGCAACTTACCTTCATTGTATTTCCACCATCCCCAACTCTTCACAAATTCTCATGTTATACTTTTAAAATATAATTGAGGTCCACCTTAAATAGAATGGAATTAAGAACTTGCAAACACCAAATTTCTCAATGTTCATGGGTGTGTCTAATGAACCATGGGATGCACACAATTTATGTTGTTAGAGTGGTATTGAACATACATATGAGAGATGATGTGAATTTTTAATCATCCTAACATACCATAATGTGCAATGTTCATTGCTAGTATACTTCCATATGTAATATATTTCAAATCAAGATTCATGAGAACATGGCATAGAAGTTAGAACTACTATCTTGATTAGATTGATTCAACCACAAGGTCTAGAAACTTTTAATTTCTTATAGTAACTACCCCATGTTTCACCAACCCATAAAATCTTGAAGAACCCGCAAGCTATAATAGGTAAATCAAGACAATGAAAATTGATATGTTGTCAACATTTTCTTTGAAGAATACAACATACCTACTTGTTACAAGGGCACAACTATTTTGATATTGATTTGACCACAAAACTCAAAAAAACCAATCACATGCCGAACAAATCTCTAATGTCCAAAATTGGCAAAGGTTGATCTTACCAATATCTTGAACATCAAAACATTCATAACCTTCAAGAGTTGGTTGCCATCAACCATGAAAAGGACTAGATTGTTTGAAGTTAAGATAAAAGGTTAGTAACCAAGTATGAGATTATGCACAATTCCTTCCTTAATTCCATGATCAAGCTTTTTTGAAATGTCTACATAACATCAAAACAAATTCACAACCAAGGGGCAACAATGAGAAAATAAAGGGGAACAAACATGTTGGACACAACTAATCTTTATCTAGAAACTTCAAATTAAACTCATGTACATTCCAAACATTTGAGAACAAAAAATATCAATGTTTCTTATGCTTGTAGGACACCCATGGTTTCAAATTTTAAATTGTTATTATGAATTGAAAGGGCCCAAAAAAGTGAGTTATTATATGCAATAGATTAGCTAGTCAAGTTGACATGAGATTGATCATTTAGGGATAGTATTTCTTAAATCATCAAGTTGGTAAAAAATCTTATTTAAAATTCTTATTACCCAAAAAGATGTTGGAATATATTATCATGTAAATGTGTATATTTAAAAATTCCATAAATGTCATTTAAAAATAATTTTAAGACATTTTAAAAGTCCATTAAGTAAAAAAAATATTGGTTACAAACACATTTTTTTGCTTTTATATCCCATATTTTTGTTATCATTTCTTCCGTTAGATTTTAACAACACAATACATAACATGAATATGTGAATGCAAAAAAATTACAAGATTCTATGAATACATGAATTTTGAAACCATATTATTTACAACTCTAAGTAATGGTTACAAAAAATGACTCCTAAAAAATAGAATGAACCTTGTAAAGCTATAAAAAATTTGCCCATCCCAATTAATCTTGGCCATGGAGCACAATTATCAAGATTGGCCCACAATTGCCCAAATCCATAGTCTAATTCTTCAAACATATTACAAATAAAATAGAGAATCATTAAGGGTCTTGGTTGGGTGATATTTCTCACCACAATAGTTAAAGAAAATTTCAGTTCTCTTTCCATATCCACTACTTGAAATGCTTCATGCATCACATTTGCAAATTCCCCCCCTCCCCCCCCCAATGCAACAATTTCCTATGAAGTTGTTCCAAAATTGACAACTTCACAATTCATGGCAAATTTCAATTACAATGCACAAACTAAACATGGAATGCACAAGAAAAAAAGAAAGAAATTCAAGCATACATGCAAGCATAATGATGCTTTTCAAATCCATTTTAATGAATAATTAACAAAGGAGATGAAATACACCTCCTCAATGCAATGTAGCTTCATTTGTTCAAAGAGAAAAATATCTTCAAACATGTCCCACCCACCTTTAAATATTTGAATTCCATGCCAATTTGGGTGCATGATTGAATATTGCATGGGCTAGTTGCTAGACCCCAATGCACCCATCACAATGGGTAGAATTTCCTAAGTTGATGTAATTTTAGGCTCAAGACCTAATTCATTCCACATCACCCATACTCAATAAATAACCATTTTGTTTCTTTGTGTGCACATCTAGAATACAATAGTTGATCTTGCATTGTGGCTCCTTGCATGACTTGACCTTTGTAAGTTTCCACCAATATAACCTCAAATATTATTAACAAAACAATAGAAAACCTATCACATGAAATGTGCCACAAATAAATCCAACAATAATGGAACATTGTTGACAAAACCGACATTGAAATTCCCTTTGATATTTCAAAAAATAATTTGTTTAGTTTTTCACAAACTTTTGGGGATTCTAATAAGTTGCAAAATAGATCAAAAATTGCTAGAGGCAAAAACATGGTAAAGTAAACAAAAAACTTGTTTACCCAAAATCCAATTTACAATTTTTGACATAAACATAAGAAAGTGGATTTAAAACTTTTGTAAATAGAAATATAAAATCATTAGGGCCTCCATTGAGTTTGTGGTAAGTTGATTACAAAATTTGAAAAACTTTCATATCATAAAAGTAGGCAGCAAGTAGCTTTGAAAAACTAACCTAGTCAATATAATGTTCAAAGCTACTTTTACATTAGAAATTCCATTTATTGTGACTATAATATACACAATTTGAGAACAAAAAAATATCTTTTATGTCTCCATTAATTTGAAAATAAGGAAAATCAATATTTCATTACTATTTCCTTTGCTTGTAACTTACTTTGTAAAGGTCAAACATTTTTGCAAGTAAATAAATTTTTAAAAAGTTCTAGGGTGAAAGCATGGTGTGATGGACCAAAAGCAACACATGCAAAGTCCACACAAGAGTAAATCATTTTTTCAATCCCTTTGTTATCCCTCTCACAATTCCAACATTTGCATTATACTCACTTTTGAAAGTTCATAACTTTTTCTAAAATGGATCAATCACCTTCCTCAATAGCTTATTTTCTTCCTATATAAGTTTATTATAATGGTTAATATCAATGCAGATTTTTTTTACATTTCATTTATTATTTATTTCTCCAATTTTAATTATGTTTTAAAAGGAAAATTGTTAGATGTTCATCATGCCTTGGGCCTTATTGAATGTGATTATTGGTTTCACACCATTCTTCATATTCATAATACAAACATATTGATCCTAGATATTTTTTTCCAATTCTTCATTTTTATGTCCATTATGGACTTTTAAAGATATTTTAATTTAGAGTGCACATGAAAATTAAATCGATTATTTTTCTTGAATTTTGACTTCCACGTGTCATATATAATATTTTTAAATCAACTCATGTGATTGAAATTTAGGGGAAAAAATTTCAATGAAAACAAGGTCCACATAATTTGTTATAGGACACATCTATTGCTTTAATAGTCCAAAAACAATATGCAACCAATTCTAATTGCAAAAATGTTTTGTGAATTTCATTACATAAATAAACTACCATGAATATTTGAATCCAAAACATTAAATATTCAATGCAATTATCATGTAGCCTTTTATTAAATTTCATCACATGAAAAAATTGTGTTTGTGACATCCATTTGGTCCAACACATTGTGTTTTTGCCCTTTACTTCAATGCATATTAAAGATGTAGTTTGACAATTTTATTTCAATAAAATAAATGTTATCCTCATATTAACCATTGAATAAAATATTTTTGTTCCTTTCAAAACATCAAAGTTGATTTATGGCTACTGTCATTTTTTATGACAATGAGCACAATATTATTCACTTCACTATGTTTATGCCCTAAGCACATGACTTGTGTGACTATTTGAACAATTTATAAAACCATTGTTTGCTTTTAGATTGAAACTGATGATTCTACACCATCATGTAGTCCACAAATATATCATGTCCAAATCTAATTCTTTTCTAAATCAAGTTTGGATTAAAAACAAAACACACCCACTCATAAGAGCTTGATCTTCTTTGAACAATTGAATACATTCTTCAATTTAAAAACAATTCAAATCAATGCACTTTAATGTAAGCAAATCCTCTTCAAACAAACTAACCTATTCTTTGTCCAAATGATGAGCAAAATACCAACTATTTATGCCATTATATGCTTCAAAGTTCTCACCTTGCCATCTATCTTGAATCTCTAACACTAGAAGATGACTAGTTCATCTTCTTAGTGATATCATTGATTCATCATTGGTTGCAAGCTACAATCATAACAAAGGTCAAAAAAATTTATTGAACATTGTTTTTAAACATCACAAACCTTCAAACAAACTTAGAATATTTCATCACCAAGCCAGGATTGCACAAAACATAACAAATATTTTGAAAATCAAGAACATGCATAGAAAATTAATGCAAACAAAGACTCATTTAGTAAGTTCATAGAAAAAAATGCAAATTTTCCTTACATTACAAAATGTCTATTACATAAGATAAATAAACCAAATGAAAGTCACTTGTGTCAAATTAATGAATGAAACATGAAATATTTTTTTTATTACCTCACAAGCATCCATCCTTCATAAATGAATCATACATTTTGCATCATGTTTGGTCACCCTAGATACACGTGACCACTAACTGCATGAGTCATGAATCTTGACTTATTATGGCTTACTTTGTAAACAAAACATCAAAAGGCTTGGAAAATTACAACAATGTGGAAGGAGATAAGAGTATAGAAAAAACATGTGAAATATTCCTAGACATGATTATTGAAGACAAAAACATTTCAAGATTGTGCAACTTTCTTTTGTAACTCCTTGTTTCCACCTATAATCTTGTCAAACTTGTTTGCCAACTTTTGGATAACTTCATCTTAATGTGAAATTTTTGCAACATACCAAATCAACCACCTCAATTTAGCAAGGAGACATATGTAACAATGACCACCAACATATAAGAGCCAACCAAACCCTAAACTAAACATACATGTGCTTTGTAATTTCATTGTCAAAGAATTAAACACATTCAAGTTAAAAGAAGCCAACAAACATGTAACCACTACTTAAGTTTACATGATTAAAATCATTTTTTAATTTCAAGTTTTCATAAATACTTGATGAATTTATAAAAAAATTTAAAAATATTTCGATGTAACATTTGGATAAATTTGAAAGTAATTTAATGAGCTTAAAATATCAAAAAACTAAATTTAAGTATTATAATTCTAATTAGTGCTTGAAATGATGTTTCCAATGGTGGCATGTTGAAGCATTGTTTGGCCAATCCCAAGAACTACCACATCAACATGTTGCCAACATGTGTCAAGATTAAAAAGGACTCCCAATATTGACTATGAGAATGTGTCGTTGGCTCGTATTAGCTTGAATTTAGCCAGTGAACTTCATTATAATGGCAAAGACAATGTTATATAATCATAACTTCTCATCAACATAAACTCCACAAAGGATTGAAATCTAGATATAAGGTTTGTTCAATATTTTTAAAAATTGAGTGCCATCTCCCTTAGTTGATTAACACCACAAACCATGATAGAAGTTGAATGTCATTCCTTTATATTTTTATTTTATGGGCAAAAAGTTGAATGGCAGATTGAAAAAAAATTGACAAATTAGATAGCCCATAAAAACTTTGTGGGCAAATTGAATCTTATTTAGGAAAATGCACATAGTGAAGTGGACTTGGCAAAATTTAACAATGTTGCCTTGGATATTTGTAGTTGGTAGCTCAAGAACATGGCCATGACCACATCAACTTGCCATCAATTAAGCATTGTGCACTTTACAGTTTGCCAAAGTGAATTGGGTAAGGAAATAAAGGTGAACACCTACATTGAAACCATGGTAGAAACCTTGAATTTCTATTAGGTTGATTCTAACCATGGTTAATATTACATCTTAAGACTAAAGCAAGGTCTCTAAATCCAAATTTAACATTTAAAAAGTGAACATGGCCACTAAAAGGGCTCACTCAAGATTCAAGAAGGTAAAGGTACTAGTGCAAATGATGGTTCACCCTGGCCAAGGTGAACTTGGTTAAATAGTTAAGCAAATGTTATTCCATATTTCATGGCCTCAACAATTATTTCTTCATCTTCCACTAGACATAAGTATTATACTAAGAAATGGTTTCGTACATTCTATTAAATTCATGCCTACCCACACGTCCCCCAAGAGTTGAGCACCACACCTTGAATTATGATCCAAGCTTCCTTAAAGAATGGATGCCTACAACCAATATGCCTTGCATCGATGCTAACATTGGATTTGATGGAATTGAAATTTTTCTTTTCCAAAAGGTCTAAAGGAGTTGAGTTGTAACCGATTTGCCAAGACACAATGGACAATATGAGTTCTCAATTAGTGTTGTGCGGTCATTTGAATTTGTAAGAAATCAGCCTAGTCTTTATGTGGTATTTAGCTCCTAGTTTTTCATTTAACATGGGTAGGGAGGTTGAATTTTGGAGGTTTGGCAAATGGGCTATTCTCACATTTTGAAGAGATCATTTGGAAGTTGGGGTTTTAGGGTTTAGGGCTTAGCCAATAGGTATCCTCCCCTCCTTCAACTCCCCTTCAAAAAATAAAACTTTTATCATAATAATGAACATTTTTAATTATTCTATTTTTATTATCTTTCCCCATTTGCACTCCAAACCTTAAAAAAACATTTTTGGCAACATTTTGTCATGAGGCATCCTTTGGTCCCGGAGCTCCCAACCCCACATGCATATCCCTTGCCTTTGCACACAACAATCCTTACATATTTGTGTGTTATGTGAATTTGGGGAGGAGTGATCTTTAACACATTTTTTTCTGACTTGGGTTGTTTCAAGAAATATTCATGGACATGTTTTAGACAACTTACACACATCGTGTGCACATCTCAATTGAAACCATGCTTTTAGGAAGGCCATTATTAAAGGAATTTATTCAACTTTTTCACTAATTAAATGGCTTGTTAAAAAGGTAGAATTAAACCCACTTTGTTTTTGAACAAATTTGTGATTTTTTAAAACAAAGAATTGGGAAAATTTTGGGTTTTTTTTTCCAAGTGTAAGTTCAACTAATTTTGCTCATTTTTTGGATGAAAGTTGCCAAATTTGTTATAGCACAAAATTGAAATAAAAATCGCTACATAGAACCTTGTTCAAAACTACCCACACTAATACTTATTAGTTAGGATAGACCCAAAATATGTGTATGGTCTTAATATCACTGAACAAAATTGGCGGACAAGATGTTGTATACATAATTTGTTCTTTTATCTCCTAACTCACAAATGGTGCAAGATTATTGATAAAATCATAATAATATGTCGATGAAATGTAAGGTACTAGTTTAAACGAATATGGAGTGGCTAGTGAATGTCCATAGTGTGAACAAATAAAAGTTTAAGGTTTTTCATTGTTGTGGATTATTTTAATTTGGGAGAGATGGAAAAAAATATTTGGGTGTTGTTTGCTTTCCCAATTTATCCATTGCCATACTTGGGACCTCATGAAGGCACATGGTAAGCAAAGAAAACTTGTTTTTGGTTTGTGTATAATGTAGAGTTTATCGTGATGGAGCTTCCTATCAAAGATAATGCAATTGCATTTATGGTGGTGTTTATTTTGATGGTGCTAAAGGTTGTGGTGTTTGGAGAATATAAGCAGGCCAAAACTAAGCTAAATCATCAAATTCTATGCAATAGATTGTGTGTTCTTTTTGGTTTTCTAGTTAACATTTGTTATTTTTCTTCCATTGTGCCAATAGTTGTTAATGTGAGTTGTAAGGAATGATGTATTCATGACTTTATATAAGGGGTTGGAGCTAAGAAGTGAAGATGAATTCAAGGAGATCTAAGTTGTAGTTAGTGGTACACATGTAGACGATTATAAAACCATGCATTTGTCAAGGATACATGTGGAGAGCCATAACTAAGTGGCCTTGAAGTCCTATTGAACTTGAAAACATGAAAAACTTCCATTCTTTGGGGGTATCTTTGAGTTGGAGCAGATTTTGAAGTTGAAGCAAGACTTAGGTCACTAGTAAAAATCTTTAAATATATGATTAAATTTATAAATAATATTTTAGTTGTAAATGACAAAAATGACTAATAGCCCTAAAGTCATTATAGACAAATTGTTTATAGGACAATGATCATTTAGGACATGTTAAATGTGCCACAATGATGTGTTAAATTTCATCCATTAATCATAAAGGACATATGTGAAGTTATTAGTGATAGTTTAATCATTGTTTAGTTATTTTTATTATTACAAAAACTTAGGGAACATTATTTTTTAAATTTATAATATTTATGATTATATATATAATATAATATATAATATAAATGATAAGATATATTTTTATTTCAATTATTTTTAGTCTCATTGTTTTCCATCCTATCAATTGTTGACATGCGTCACCATCTAAGCTAGGTTAAAAACCTAATTTAAGTGGCTAGGTAGACCATTTAATCTACCTACTTAGGCTTGCCTATGTAACCAACTAACCTAGGTAGTCTATGTAGATATGAAATATTCGATCAATATTCCAATGTTGACCACAACAAATGTCATTTGTGAAGTTTGATCCTTGGACCCCAAGGATGAAATTCAACTCCTTTACCACCAAGCCACCCCTCTTGTTGTGCAAAATAATATAATGATTATTTTATTTAGACCATACTTCATTTAAACATTACACAAAACCTCAAATTTCATAATTCATGTCTTATTGATAATTTGTCCAAATGAGAAAATTGAAATTGTATTCATATATTTCCTTCAATAATGTACAAAATTATATAATTTATTTTTTAGAGATGTAAATTCAGTTCAAAAAAATAAAACTGAATTTTGTTATTGAATAACATTTCAATGACCATTTTTTTGAAAAATTAAATTCAAACACATGATTTGTAAATGGAAAAACCTTTATGGCTCATACATGAATAAATAAAATAAATATTTCATATCTTAAACCTTCATTTGATTTAGGAATTTATATTATATAATTTTGCTTCCAATATATCATAATTTTATTAATAACTTTTAATTAAGACATATGAATCCATATGATTTATCCACATAAAACATAAATGGATCATAAATTAATTATATCTATGCATATTAATGTTTTTATATTAGTCATATTAATTATGATGTATAAATTTTACTCATTTTTACACATATAATCTAATAATAATTGTGTAATAATATATATTTTACACGTAAATTTTTTAATAAAAAATTCATACATATATTATATAAATTTTTATTTAAATTTGTGATAAAAAATTAATTTACAAAAAAATTATATATTTCCCACATCTTACACTTCTATTTTATTTCAATGTATAATATTTAATTTATTCACATTGAATATTTAAAATGGATTATATATCAAGTATTTTTTTTAAATGTAATAAATGTTCGTGTATTACCTATATGTATAATATTAATCAAAATCAATTCCTTACATGTTGTAGTTCATTATATTCGTTTACACTTCATATTAAATTATTGATAGCCATTTTTGAATCATTGTAAAATAATTGCATGACCATATTATCTATGTAATGACACATCATTTCATCCATGTCATTTCCATTGTTATTTTTTAGTCTTATTTTAAATGATTGTATCCTAGTAACATTTTCAAATGATATCTTAAACATCCACATCACTTTGTCATTAATCATGGATGTCATATGGATGAAAACTTGCAAAGAAAATAAAATGTCATCCTTCTTATTGCCACATTGTCATCCATACCTATGAAGTTTATCCCACATTTTTAGTGGTTTTTGAACAAAACCTCATGTTTCTAGTATACTGGATTGGAATAACATGCATTGTTGATAGTTTGAGGGAATGTGGAATTCAAACAATTTATTTATTGCCATGTAGATCCTTAAATGATGCATTGGATATTTGAATTGGGTTTTAGTAGCTCAAAGGATCAAGTGAACACAAAGTGGTCTAATTTTTTATAAGTCATATTAGTGCAATTAGTAGGTGTAGGCAAAACTATTAATTGTTGAATATAGCTTAATTGTGTTTGTTCAAGGCATTCTGTGGACCATTGGAAAGTTGGTTTTAATATGGATTTTATATGTTGTGAAAGAGTTACACCATTTTAAGGTTATTCTTTGTGCATATAGTTTTTGGAGCAAAATAAAAATTTGAGTGTTTGTTGTTGTAGAAATCCTACATACTTCTTTGGTGATAGTTTAGTCATATGTTTCTTTTTGGTCACATTGGAACACCAAAAGGTGTGAATTTAACATTTGGCACGGTGAGAATGTTATAAATGTTAATTATTATCATATGGAATGAGAATTAAACCTCCATCATAATATACAAGGATTATTTTATAAGAAATTTTTAATTATCATAAGGACTTATCTTTTACTCATCCATAGTATGAGGTATTCCTTTTAGATGGATAAATGTTCATCCAACTATTATGGCTTATGAAGGCACTACATACAAATGAGAGTTGATAAGGTTCATTTCAAGGTTCATATGTCCAAATAGTATAAGATTTGATTTAAAACACAAATGCACATCCTTAAAAACTAAGCATAATCCAATAGGCATAAATATTTTTTCTTTATGATGAATGATAAATGTGCATTAGGTCTAGTTGAAAAAGGGAGCTAATCATCCACTTTCTTTGGACATTTGAAGAGGTTGTGAAGGATGATCATATCCTCATTCTTCAATTAACCCCTCAATAGCCAATGAGCTAGATCTAGTTTTTTGGTGTATTTTTAATGGATGTGGGCAGTAGAAATTTAAATGTTTTCCATTCTTTTGGTTATGTGAAATTTCTAAAAGCCTTCAAATGGTCTACTATCTAATAATTGCCATGTGGATTTAGGTGAATGTTTAATTAGGTTATTGTACATATAAGGTTTCCAACTAGTGAATTTGTCCCACCAAAATTAATTACACTTGAGGTAAAATCTATACCAATATAAGTTACAACCTATGGTAAAAGATGTTTAAATATGAAAATAAACAATGACATTATGAACATTACACATACAAATCTATTGACTAGGGATCTAATTTGGGCTCAGAAATGGGTTGATTAATTAAGTTGGGTTAAGCACAAATATAATTCAATTAGCTTGACCTCATATGTGAAAAAACACTAAATTATAAGGAAGAAGATGTCAATTAATATAAAGGTTAATCTATGAAAAGGATGAATATTTTAAAAGATTAATATTGAATAAGTGGCACAAATTTATTAACATGTAGTTAATGAATGATAAATATCTATTAGACCTAAATGAAAGCAATGATTCATTCATCCACTTTCTTTTCAAGTATTTAAGGTGTTGTGGGTGGAGCATTTGGTTCATTCTTTTTTTCCATTCTTCCATTTTGGTGTGTTGATGTCGTCTCATACAACTTGTAGGAAAATTTTGTGTGTAATGAACTTATGATGCAATAAACCCATGTATTAATTTGATTGTGAAAAAATACACAAGGGAAGACTTATGTAGTGAACTTTGTAAGTGATCCTTGTAACACAATGTTTTTAGGCAAGTGTGATGAACTCCCCTTTTAGTGTAGGCCAAATAAGACCAAGTTTTAAGCATGAGGGTGATATTACTTCTAAACATGTAAGTCTCTACTTGGGGTTTATCCAAGGTTCAAATCACATGACTTTCATCAAGGAAACGATGGTCATCCCTAAACAACTTGGTTAGGGAATTGTTCAAGAGCATTAATTACTTTCTTAAGGCAACTTGCTTGAGGAAGGTAACTGGTGCTTTGATGGGAAGGCAATGTTGTTGAAAGAGGTACCTCCTTTAGGCAACATTACCACCTTCCCCAAACAATATTGGTTGAAATTCTTTAAGGAACGTCACTTTCTTTGAGCAAGACAACCCATGTTCTTCAACCATTCCCTAGTTGGGGAGTAATCATGTTGCCAAGGCTTGGGTTTTATCTCTTCCCTACAAAAATTGGATATGATTTTTATCCTTTTATTTTCATAACAATTCATTTGTGTGGAGCATTTAAATTTTTTCAAAAGGTTCCACAATGAATGAAAAGTTGGGAAATTGGTTTCAAAGGTCGTATAATGGATGAAAATTTACATTTAATGGATGGCATAGTTGCAATCAATAGATGGATGGATGGATGGATGGGTGCAAACATGGTAAAATAAACCAAAAAAATAAGGATATCCACTTTTAGCTTGTATTGTGCATATGAAAATAAAAAAGTAACACTGAAATTAATGGAAGTACAATTGAAAACCCTTTGTTATTTATGATGCACTTGTAAGAATCTACTTCCAAAAATATGACAAAAATATGTTTTTAAAATACACATAAAGTAACCCCATTTATTAAATGGTAAAATTATGTTTTTGGAGCCTTCAACACAAATGATTTCATGAAATATGCTTATAGGAAGTTAGGATATAAAGGTCATTATATTTTTGACAAGACTATAAAAGATATGTTTTATTTTCTATTTGTTAAAATATATTTAATAGATACTTTACAAAAGTTCACACTACAAAAAAAAACTTCAAATTTCATATTTTAAGAATGATTTAAAACCTATTTTTACAATGCCAAATCTGAAAATTAATGCACATAGTGAAAAACTATTTTTTTTATCATTCAAATAAAAAAAATCATTGTATAATGATTTTATGGTGGCTCTTGTTGGCATTTTATGTTTACTTTTCAAGAAGACAAACAAGGCAATTTTTTGGGTCTATGTTACTATGTTTACATGTGGATGGAAAGTTGAAAAGGAAAGTTACACAATGGATGAAAATTTGAAAAATTAAGGTTGTAAATGGGTGAAAAACCTGGAAAATTCTACATTATGGAGAAAAATTTGCAAAAAGATTTTAGAATGGATGGAAAACACACAATGGTTGAAAATTTGAAGTTGTACATGGATAAAAATTTGGGGTGAAGTGGCACATTCATCCATTATGTGCATGTATCCTTCAAAATTCTAAGGCATTACAATTTCCTTAGATGTTGCCCCTAACAAGTGTAGCCAAGCTCCTAAAGAAAACATGACCCCAATTCCTTTTTTTTTGTCTCATAAGCAAGTTGAGACCAAGTTGCACAAGTATTGTTGTTTTCCTTGGGAAAGTGTAGCCAAGCTCCTTGGGGAAAACATGCCCCCAATTATTGTTTACCTATGAGAATTTGGGTAAACCTATATTTCTCCTTAGGCAGCTTGATGAGGAATGGGGCCAAGTTGCACAAGGAAAACATTTTAACAAGAATCTTTTTTCTTAGATGACTTCCCTAAATCTTGGATTTAAGGGAAAATTTGGATATCAAAAACAAGATTTTAACTTGAAATCTTGGACTCGCAAAATTGATTCTTAACCAATACATCAAAATTCTTCATTTAAAAAAATTGGGTATCATTGATAGTCAAAATGTTTATTATAGTTTGAATACCATCAAGGTTTTTGAAGAAATATTTTTTGATTGGTGAATTATATTACAAAGAATGTTAAGATTAATGCCACATCTAAGTCGTTGCTAATGTTTAATGCTTGCCCTTATTTTCTTGGTTAAAGCATTATGATTTGAAAAATAAATCATCATGAATATTAACCCATTGTAATATACAACTACCTTGTTTCAAAATCACCAATTTAACATTTACCATTCTTGGTGAATGTCTCATCCATTTGAGTTGTGGGTATCAAGATGTTTTATTAAAAATATTTACTTGAAATGCATCACTAATTATGCCCCAATTCAAACACATTGAACAAATTACACTTGTTTTTTTAGTGAAAAAAATTACTACAAGTTGGCATTGCTTTATAATGGACAAGTAAGCTTAATGACAAATTTGGCAATTCCCAATCTCTATACTGAAAATGTGATCAAACTCTTTACTTCGCATAAAAATGACTTGATTTTTGGGGAAGAGAATATCTTTTATATATTATGGCTTTGGTGTTAAGAGGACACATATATTGCAATGTTTTGATCATGTGCATGGACATCCATGCTTCATAATTGCCACTTTAATTAAAATGTCACGAAAAGTGCCTAAGCATTGCCACAAATATCAACAACCATATGTTCTATGACCACATGTATGAAAGCAATCCACATAGGTGTGGTTGAAAATAATCAATCTTCAAATTTGTTGACAAATGTGCATTAACTAGTACGTTAGTTCTTTACAATTTATTAGGCATCTTCAACTCCAACCTTAGATGTTAATCACATGCAATTATACATTCCAAAATCTATTTTTAATTTATTAGGGTTGTTTTGCATGGTTATTATTATCTTGGGAAATTGTCAATCCCATGAATATTTTCAAGTAAGATTATTAACTTTGGAGCTTTTGTAATGTGTCTACCAACCCTATTATGTCACAATGCAACTTAAGAAGGGAACAAAACATTGAGGTCACATTTGGTATGAGAATTTGAATAAAAGGACATATAAAGTTTCATTTTCCTTTAAAGACATTCCTTTGTAACCAAACAAATTTTGTAACTCCACCAATTGAGCGAAGCTTCCACCATAAACATCTAGGGTACAAAAGAGATGCTTATGGTTGATTTTGTCTGCGTAAAACCAATGAGTTACATTGGTACTAATAGTGGTTTGCGAATCCTTGTACAAGACTCTATTTCTTTTAAGGGCAATAATTATGCACAAAACATTCTCCAAATTTTAATTTGAAACACGTGTCATTTTTGACACATGCTTATATTAATGTTGCATACTTGGGGACCTAACAATTATCACCTAAGCTTCAACTAGTAGTTGCTAGGTAAGAAATCAAGTGAAATAAAAAGAAAGACCATGGTCTTGACTATAAACTCTAAAAACAATCACTAAAAAAATACTCTTTACTCTAGATTTCTAGATAAGGTAAGATGATAGAAAGAGAAGAACAACAAAAGTAAAAACCTAGTGGCAGTTTCCCCTTCTTTGTGTTTCTAATTCCTCTCCTTCCATAGTTCTCTCTTTAAAAAAATACAAAAAATCTACCCTCTACGAATCCTCCTTTGAAGGACATATCTTTTCTTTCATTTCTAGAAAGATATATTACCTTCCTTAGTAGTATATATTTACATGTACAAAGCTATAGTCTTTTATAACAAATGAAAACAATTTGCTTTTACTATGAACATAGAAAAAAAAACTCCATTACCACCCTTTTTTCACACCAATAATTCACACTAAAAACATGTATTTCTTCAAACCTTAAATATAAATACCAACTTCTTCCTCTACTTTTCCAAAACTTCTTCTATACTTGCTTTAAAGAAGCCAAATAGGTTCCCCATTGCTCCTATAAGCTCATGGGCCTCCTCATCCTCTCCTGCAAAATGTAACAGCTCTCCAAGTCACTCCATTAGTCTCCCTAAGTTAATGACAACTGTCTAACCATTAATTCCTTCTAGAGCCTAATTAACATAATGGCTTCACTTCCAAGTAAAGTAAATGGAAAAGTGAGAAGTCTTGTACCAACAATAGGAAAAGAATTATTATTAGACCTCCTATAGTAACTACTCAAGGAGACTACCCCTAACAACTTGATTTATATGACACATGTTTGTATGTAAAGGGAGTATGCAAATAGCTCATATTATAAGGTAATTTTGAAAACTAATTCTAGTCCCAAATGATCTCAAACTTTTCCACCCTTCTTTTTAAAATGAACAAACTTGAATAGAAATGTGAACTTTCATGGGAACAACATGATAATGACCATAAAAAACTAATATTTACATTGGATTATGCCTTGTGTTAAGAAGGAGATTTGAATGAATGGTGTTGGTGAACTATAAAGTTTCACTTAAAGAACATCCAATTTTATTTTTTGGGGCGAAATTTCACATCCTAGCGACTAATAAAAAAAAGCTAGTGCAACTCATACAGAGGCTTTTTTTGGGAAAAAAATGGCCCAAAGTTGCATGAAGATTTTTTTGTTTGAAATTGTCAATTTTAACAAGAGGTTCCAATATGTCACAAAAATATAGCAAGATTCATAAATGTTTCTTTTCCACCCTGACTTATTGAAAACAAAAAAACATTTATAACATCCTTTCCACATATATTAACTATTACAAGAGTGAGAATTGGAAAATAACTTGTTGGCAACAAGGTGTCATATCTCTGCGAATATACAATCAAACTGCTGGTACATAAAGTTTTTGATGGAATTATGTTTTTTATTTTATAAGCTTTAAATAGATCCATCAATAGCAATAGAACAGCAGTAAAATGGTAATCTATCTATGAAGGAAGGTAGTTTGTTTTGTTTTGTTTTGGAAATATGAGATACACCAAACCAGGATGCTGCAGATCATGTTCTTGGTGTCTTTGGAAAGCTCTTGACAAGGAGGGGTGCATGGGCTTGGTTCCCTGACATTTGGACTTGCAGTGCAAAAGTTCTTGAATATTGAATGATTTCTTCACTGAAAATTAAATTAAATTGTAGCTGAAAATGTTGGAGGAATTGAAATGTGCCTTTGGTGTTGTTGGAAAGATCTTGATGAGCAGGATTTAATGGAATTTATTTGGTAAGATTTGGATTCAGAATGTGGGAGATATTGATTTTTAAGTGATTTCTGCCGCTGAAAATTCAAATAAATAAAAAAACCAGGTTTTGAAAGGAAAAATCAGTTGAGAACGTGGTAACACTTGAAGGCTTACCATTCAATTCAAGCATGATTTCCTTTCATGTTTGGCTGTTCAAAAAATCCATACATACATTGCAAAACAATGTTCACATGTTGAGTTTCCCTATTTTGTAATGAGTTCACACTTTGGCCAATGGCACAGGCCACACCAGTTTGAATGAAGTTGAAGCTTTAAATAGTGTGAAATTGAGTTTGGACTTGTAATTATACCTATGATATAGTGCTCTCCAAAACGATCAGTAGAAAAATGCAAGTGGCATAGATTGGCCGGTCATTATTATTGGTTCACATTCTTATGGCATTAACCTAATTCTCATTCTACATTGAGTGAATACAAGAAAATAACTTGCACACTATTTTGGATGTGTCACATTGGGTGAGACTAGTGGAAGCATGCAATTGTATATAGGCATACATGCACAAAATTGTGTAAGTGTAAATCATTTATAGTTGCATGGCTCAAATCATTACACATACACTACCTAAGTGTATATATCTACTTTGATCAGCCCTTCACAAAAAAATTCTAATATGTCCAATACTGCCCTGGAAATAATTAGAATCCTTTACTTTGAATTCTATGGAAGTTCTTCCCTTTAGTTTAGGTGTATACAATACACAAGCACACTTTCGAGCAAAGGATATGGGACAAATTGTGACACTTTGAGAGAATTGTTGTAGGGATCTATTGTTACCATGTTAAATCTTGGCTGGATTGTTGGCAAGCTCATTTACCTTAAAATGGCTATTGTTTGGAGTGCAAGAGATCATTATTAATATTCTTCTACTAGCTTAAGCATTATTCTACTGTAACACAAACCTATAAATTCAGGCAACCAGAGTGATTTGAAATGGTCTCTAACAATTGGCCACTACTCATTGTGCAGTTTAGTTTTTAGTTTTTCATTTTTTTTTTCAATTTTGCAGTGTCAAAAATTTGTTGCATTTTTCCCAAAATAAAAAGAATTAGTTGAATTTGCACTAGAAAAAAATCCAAAAGATTCCCAATTTTTTCCAAAACAAATCAAAGAATTTTCAGAATAAAAACACCTCTGCTGTAGATACCTTAGGTTTACAAATAAAGTGTGAAAAAAAGACCAAATAATTCTCCCAAAGTATATTAACATTCATCATTCTGCTAAGGAGAAGAACAGTCACTGATAATAGCTTTATCAAAAATGAAAATCTTGGGTGCCCGGCCAATTCCAAAGCACCTGTGTCTAACTTTTCTTGGATGCATGCTGAAGAATCCCACCACTTTTCAGCACCTTCCAAAATGTCCAAATCGTACGGTAAGTCTTGACCGACTGTACTGAAGTCTCAGTTTTGCAACTTCCAATTCCTGATTCCACATTTTTTTGTGAGTTAATAGTTCTCATGTTCTGTATGAATTTAGGAATCTGTGCAACTGTTGTAGACTAGTCAGTAGGAAACATCCAGTTGTGAAGAACACTATTTCCATGGGGAGGGGGGCGTGTCACAGAGAGAGTTGGGTCGTGCACTGCAAGTTGAAGAGTATGGCAATGTTTAAATAAATAAAAATCTGGACACACTTAAAAACAAGGTTGAATGCAAGAATGATGAATATCCGAGCTGTTGAAAACTTTCACTTTTCACAATGCATTTGTTCTACAGGTTCGTACATAAAATTCACATGTTGTCGGGGTCTCTTACGCATGGGGTTCCCCCCCTTGTCTCTCCAAGTTCCCAAAGTACAGAGCCTACATTGAAAGCTCACTGGGGATGGTGGGGGAGTGGGCATGCCAAGGATAGTGTACTGTGTCAGCTAACCCTAATTTAATCATCAAATTGCCAGTGATAGGTATGTGGAGGAGAGAAAATATAAGCAAACCATCCAAAGACAGGCAGCTGTGTAAGTACTGAGTGTAGCTCCTTTCTGACCTGTAAAGTTTCTTTACCAAAAAAATTTAGCATGTCCGTAGCTGAGTACATAGCTAGCCCTAATTGAGTTGCTGCAAAAATCCGGACACCACCCGGCCTTCCGATGAAAAGAGGGATGGGGTGGTACTTCCTTCTCTGGCAATTGTGGCTGGCTAGCAAACAGAGGACGAGTCTCTGGCTGATCTGACCACAAATCACTCCATCTTATTTATACATGTTTATACAGCATGTTCAACTTTGGTAAACTCCCAGCTTATTGTATAACAATGATCAGTAGTCTGCAACTCACTTGAGTTCTTTTTTGACTTCACCAATTGGTTGAGTTACATATGAGCTTGCTATTTGTTAATTGCATTGCAAGTGATTCAATAAAGCACATGTGTTGTTATGGTCATGTGAAATATCATCTCATCATTTTGACTGGAATGACAATTTAATGAAATGGAACCATGAACTGCGCTCATGTTGTGTTGTACATGAGTGTAATTAAAAAGGGATTTTTTGGTTTCTTGCTGTCAACAGTCTGTAAACAAGCTTATTAAATCGGTATTTCCTTCATGGCTAGAATATCAGTAGAGTATAACATGTATTTGTGATGATCATGATGACTTTTTTTGGGGGGCAATGTTGTGTATAAATGCAGGGTCGTTTCCTCTAGATTAGTCAAGCAAGTAGTTTTAGGCATGTTCAACAGTGTAAGTACGTCACAGTGTCTAACAAAGCCAGACCAAAGAATCTAATGAGAGCTTTACGGCCTTGAACCATGCAGGTGAACTCTTATTACACATTTACATCATGGGAATATACTCAACTCAGTCTTACCACCAAAGACTTGTAGTTTGCAGTAGTTTGACTGAGATGTTCACATCTCATAACTCCAAGAAAATAAAAACTCATTGAATTGTGTGGAAAACTCATTGAATCCTGGCTGGCACCAGCATGGGGAAAGTATTTTACTTAACATTTACTATGTAAGTTGCCAGCTACAGCAGCTACAACCTATAGAGATGCTGTGATTATTAAAACTCTAGCCTAGGAGGAACACTCTTTCACCTACCCACTACTATTATTTATTGGGGTCTAGTCTAGAGTCTCAATTTTGAGGGATTTATAATGTGGCTGTTTTGGGACAATGATAATAATGAATTTGAGAAAATAAAAGTTCACCAGCAAAGAAAAGTACCCAAGTGATGAAATTGTTTCCTCATCACAGGAGAACGGCTGCTGCCATCATCATCCAATATGTATGACCCCCAAATGACATTATTGATAATCTGTCAGGGGACAACTGCCTGCACCAGTCTTACAGGCAATAGGAGAGTTTTGTCAAGTTCTGGCTTGCTTTCACTAGAGAGGGCCTGCCTGCATCAAAACAGTAAGGAGATCAGCCAGTTACACATATTTTTGTGTATGTTATTTTACTGTGCTGAGCTTTGGAACATAACATGCACACAAACTTATAGAATGCTGGTCCGTTAGTTATCCGTTATAATTAGTTGGAGATTTCCAGGCACCTGTCTAACCAAAAAAAATTTGGACAAATGGGTTCAATACTCATGGCGGTTGCAGAAATTTGGCATTGTATTCTGGCAGTGGTGGGTTCAGTGGGGCTCATGAGTAGCACTGAAATCCTTTTCTTTTGTTCATGCATTAAAGGGATACAAAAGGGAGACCCATTCTCTGATTGTCAAAGTTTGCATTACTCCTTCAATGCCTTCTCCAAACCACCCCCTCTCAAATATGATTGAATTGCCTCTCACTTAAATGTGACATATGATAACAACAGATGAGCCCCACACCTCACTACAAGAGAATGTGAATTTTCTGACAGAAAAAATTGTGGATCATGACACATGTATGAGGTAAAACTTTGTGGTTTCATCCATTACAATATACAATATGCAGTGTTCATTGTGGCATATATTACACTAAATGACAATTTGACATTAGGTAAACTCTAAAACCTAAACTTGGGCAATGGATAGAATGACATCTAGACTTATGAGGACAAAATGTTTTTTGTGAAAATTAGTTATCAAAACATTTGAGTAGGTCATTTTTATGAGAAATTCAGCCAGCAGACACTTAAAGTAGCTATGCAGTTCATGTACACAATCATGATTACACTGTTCAATTCCAAATAAATCAGGTGCATGAACGGATTTGTGGAACTCTGGGCTGGTCATTAGGCTGATTTTGAACTCAATGAAGTTCCAACAATCATGACAAACTCACAACAAAAATGGCTAGATTACCAAACCTCATGTGTCATGAGGGATCAAAACCACTGCCCACAACCCGCCTCCCCAAGAGAAATCCTTTTGCAACCCATGGCTCTGGGCAAAGTAGGTACAATAAACTTAGCAGAAAGCTGTGAATGTGTGTCTAAACATATTTTACTAGCTATCCAAACACACACCCCCCCATGTGCAAAGCTTCATGCCTGCAAATATGTTCCCTCCAGCAGAGCACAAATTGAAGGTTTTTTGGATCACCCAAGAGACTCGTGGATGGCTTTGAATGTGGGCGAACTGACTGCAGGGCAACCAACCTTGTCTCACTTCTCAATGCCAACCGACCCACAACCCAGTAGTGGTGTTGATGATAGTTTCCTGGGGCATGGGGAATTGAAACAGTATGACAATCTTCCACCACCACCACCATAAGCAAAGTTCAAGTGGACAATGATAAATTGTTCAATTGCAAAATTGAAATAAATTGAGGGGTTGAAATTGAACGGATGACAGGTTACACACCATGCATTGAGTACGGTAGAAGTCTCCAGCTCACAATTTTTTTTCTTATTGTTTCTGGAACAGATGAGCATCAAAAGGAGGAAAGAGGTGGGGGGTGAGCCAGAACTGACTAGTTAAAACGGTAGTACATACAGATTGAAGGTCCCTTTTTACAGGTGCTGATCAGTAACTAGGGTGGTACTACTACACACCAGATGACGGCTGTCGGATTTACCTTCCAGCAAGTTCTCAGTGGTTCTTCTCCTCAGGACTAGGGAGAGGGGGTCAGTTGGATGCATCAGCTCTTGGGACATGGATCTCAGTAGGGGCAGTCAAAAATGCCATCAACAAACTTCTTCAATTTGAAAGCAGCATGTAAAAAAATCAGCCCCACAAGAGTGTCTTGGAAAGCTTTGATTTTCCAAGAATAAAAAGGGGCTAAGTTATTTGATGATGTGATCCAAAACGTTTGGTGGTTCGAAGCCTGAGCAAAAGGGTTTGTTGACAACACAGTTACTTAATACTAAAATATCATAGTACCTGGCTTGGTTCTGCAGCAAGCTGTGATATCTATATATATATAGTCATTTACTTTCGGCAGTTAAAATAATAATAGTTTATTATTAAGCACTATACTTGGTAAATAATGAAGCTAGCGCACTTGAAATTCTTACTACGGATTCGATATTATTTGTAAAAATCCATGACAAATCTACAAATGAAATCTTCTTTCAAACATATTTTGTGAAACTATAGTTATGGACATTTCAGTTGTCAAAATAATTTTAAGAAAAAAAGTTCATATGATTTTGAAAAAAATAAATTTTAATCTTTAATTTGTGAACATGTGTACAAAATAATATTCTTTATTTGGAAATTTTCAAATATGAAAAAATTAATCTTATAATTGATGAATTATTACAAGTTAACTATTTGATCATCTTAGGGCTTCAAAAAAATACAAAAGAAATGAACTTATGAGAATAATATCATGTGCCATTTTTGATCCACTCACTCATGGATTCGCCTAGGAGGAAAGGAAGGGTAAGCCAACCCAATGTAAAGATCTTATCACAAATTTTAGAAGGATTAGATTATCCAAAAAAAGGACAATCCATCCAAAAATGAAAGAACTCTCTGCTGAGAAACAAAATTTTGCTTAGGTAAAGTTCTGTTTTAGAACCTGCCCTCTTCTAATTAGCGCACTAGAAAACAATTGGCAGGTCTATCCGACACAGAAAGAGAAAGAGAGAAGGCCAGGGGTAAGGGAAGGGGGGGTGGCCGGGAAGAGGTACGCTGACAATATGAGACTGTTGCCATGCATCATTTCATCTTATCAGACACAATGGCTAATAATCCGGCCGCCATAGAATAAAAAATTCCCTTTCCATCTGATCCAAGGACACTGCAGCCAGCGAACAGAACACTTTGTTTATAGTGAATCTGACCACTTCCAAGGGAATTGTTCCCCAGAAAAACATGAGGGTTTATGAGTTCTAGGACCCAGTTTGCTACTGGTCGCTCTCTTCCCTCGACTAGGTATCATCATCATTCATCTGACCTCCAAGCTCACCAAAGCTACCCAAGAGTTCACAATGGTGGTAGAATACTATAGTACCTAGCCTTGTTCGGCAGCAAGGTGCATAACTATTATATTATATTTTTGGTCATTTATGTTCAACAGTAAAATTAATATTTTTTTTACAGTTCGACATTGTACTGAATAATGAATCACCTGGGCTTGAAGTTTCTTTTAAATTTTTGGCATGGCAGGCAGGTATTTTTTTGTATTTTGGGTATTTTCAAAAATTAATTAATTATTGCCCAACCAAGCTAGGTACTACAGTAGAAAGCAAGTAGAATTAAGTACTATTTTGACTCCCAGTCAGGCTCTGGCTAAACTTGTGAGCGAACCAAATCATCCAAATTCATCCAAATCTACTTGGTAGCTGACCATTTTTCATGCTCTACTGAAAATTTTATGAATAAATTGGGGGTTGAGCTGCTTGGGAACATCTCTGGGCTTCATCTCAAAAACAGAGTAGCCATTCTCATCCATAATTTTGAAGAATATGGACACTTTAGCTTCATCTATCTAGGATTGGAACCAATAATGAGTTAGTTCCAAGTAATGAGTTCGTTTATCATGATGCTGAGGTCTGAGCTGCTCACTCACTGGATAGTGCAGTAAAGACTAATGGCTATCGATAAAGGAAGCAGGGTTTAAAGTGCAAACCAGTGTGGGGGCAGTTCTTGACTTTTATGAAGAAACGCCAGTTCTGGTTCTGAAAATCAGATCCCATTCCAGTTCAGTTCTGGGTAACTTGGACTAAAATCGCCAAATAACAGTCAGTTAGCTTCCTATTATAGTAGGTTTTTTTCCAAAATTCCAATTCCGGTTCTGGACATATATGAAATTGGGAACCTGATTCCAGTTTGAGTTTCGAATCTTATCCATTTCTGGCTCCAGAACCAGATTCAAAAATCAAACCCATTTTTGGTTCAATTTTACTAATCAAAAGCAGAACCAGCTGGCAGTTCTAATCTGCCAAACCAAGTGCCTAACATTGGTTCAAACTAGTGTTGGTTGATTATTAGAAATAGGAAGAAACTCCTGTTGATTATCAGGGTGGTTCTTAGGATTCATACCTATAATCCTCAAAAAAAAACAAAGATTGATTATGGTATATAATCACAGTTTTGAAGAAATTTGAAAACAATCAAATATCCACCTAGAACACTGTCAATTCTTTACCAATTCTTTCATGAAACAATATATTATTTATGATTTTTTAAATAACCAGCATTGATGGTTCTTCTATTCAGATTCCTTCAGGGAAATGAAATTGCAATTTTCTGATTTTGAAACATTTGCAAATTCAGAGTTGGCAATTCTTTGAAAATTGAAATAAGTGCACAACATTAGTTTAAATAATGCATGACCTCAAGTTCTCAACACATTGATTTTCACACCATTGCTATTGAAGATGTCTGGGTTAGAAGAATATATGCTTTGATTTTTATCCTCAAAATGAAACATCTTTAAAAACATGGCCATAAAACTTAAAGGATAAATTGCTAGCTTGAACATCAAGAAATCAATATGTACCAATCAACCTAGGTATAATGATTTTGCAAGTTAGCGTGGAACAACTCTTACCTTTACATGTTACATAGCCCTTTCTTTCACATATGGGTAGTTAATCTTATGCCCTCTTCATTTGAAGAAGGCCCCTTGACTAGCATGCAAATATCAACTATGCATCCAATGACAACAAATATTGAACATTTGTTACACAATTTGAAACTCAAACTTTGGGAATCAAACATTCAAAGGAAAATGTGTTTTCTGGTCTTGGGTTTAAATATGTGTACATGCCTAAACATAGATAGGATATCAAATTCTTTCAAAGTGATTCTAGACCAAACAGGTTTTTGCAAAGTAACTACAGTCTTAATACCTTGGGATTAAGGTTTCTACTAAGTTGTCTTCCTAAATGTTGTACCCAGGAGGTCAGTTGTTAATTAATTCAGTCATTTTTCCATATCTAGTCAACAATGGTTCAAAATAATGTTGGGATAACATATAATTTGTTGGTTGATATGTGATGGCAATAAAATAATGCTAATGACAATTGCCATTGAAACCCAATCCCAAAAATAATGAAACCATGTACAAGTAATGAAGTTGCCCGAATAATTCTTGTCAATCCTTGCATTTTAATGCACAATGATGAGCTTGTGAAAAGCCATTCACAATGCAAGTGATATCATGTTGAAATTTTGTCACCACTCACTTGGGAGTTTTGTGCTCACTATCACCATGGCTTTGCAAGAGCTTGAAGTTGCAATGTAAGAAAGGGGAAAATTTTAAAACTATGTAAATTCATATTTCACATGTTGTAGGATCCAATTACGAGTGTGAAAAAGAACTAAGCATTTTGGCTAGAGCAGATTACTCACCACTACAACTCAAATTGACCCACTAGTTCTAGAAAGTGCACAATTAGGATCTTGGAAATGAAATGGGGCTTGATAAATCATGATGTGTTAAAGTTTTGCTGTAATTACCATGTTGTTTTTGCCTTGAAGAATACTAGTTTTATAGTGAGGATGTTTTTCAAAAGGTATTATAATTATACAAGTCCAAACACCCCAAAAAAGATTATTTTGTGTTCATTCATTGTTGGTTGCTCTTTAAGGATATACCTTAGTGAGCAAAAATTAGAGAGAAAAATTGAAAACTCAAACCTATGGAGAGACTTTTGCAGGCAACTGACATAGAGAATGTGTTAGAAAAATTAGTGGGCATTGAAGGGGGTTTAGCTGTCAATGGGGGTCATGACTTGAAATGCCCACAAGGTTATCATGAAGTGAAGGAAGATCAGTAGGAAATTAAGATGAAGTGAAGGAAGATTAGAAGGAAATTGAGTTGGCCACAAGGTTATCATGAAGTGAAGGAAGATCAAATGGAAATTAAGATGGAAAAGTGCACAATCAAAACTCAAGCCAAGGCAACTATTGACATGCCATCCATCACCTTGAAAAAGATTCCAATCTTGGAAGAGAAAAGTGCTTAAATTGCAATTTTCATTATTCATGATGACCCAATGCCTAACAATAAAACTTGCAAAGTTACCTTTGGAACTAGCAAAGTTCAAACAACAATGTCAACCTTTGGCACCCCTGACTACAATGCCCTGGGTATGCAACCCCACTCCCACAATTGTAACACAAACTCTTCTAACATTAACAACTATAATCCCAAGTTACATTCAACAGCTCCATCTCAACTCCCCTAACTCCAATGATTACAAACCCGCTTCCTTCAACTTTGTTGATTACAAATTTTGGCATATATGATTCTATAGCTTTCATAGACTCCATAGTGGTTTAGCTAGAGCTTGCACATGAAAAAAATTGCATGCACAAAGTTTAAAGAACATTGAAAACGTTCTGTAATATTCCAGTAGTTGCCGCAAAAAATGACGTCATAGCTCCTACGAAAGTAATGAGTGGCAAAATACAATTGTTTCAAAGTATTTCAAACAAATAATGAGGCATTTTCTAGCCCACCTATGTTCTATCAAATCAGAGCATAAATTTCAATTCACAACCTGATGAATTCTCCTTCTGCTGTCCATGTATTCGTGATTTATGATGAGCTACACTATGTGATTTGGCTTCACATGAAAGAAGCTCAATTACACAAAGCAATAGCAGTTGGGAGGCACACAAAGTTTTCATGATGATGACATTTCAGAGGGTGCACAAAAAGCTCACATCAATTGGATTTAAAGGGCATTATTGTTGGTTGCCACAGTGTTGTTGGTGTGTTTTTTGCACAAATGGCTTTTTTGCATGTAGGGGGATCATCAATCATGTTTGCATTTTTGTGTCATGGAGCCCATTTGCAATCTATCTGGTGGAGATGCTCTAACATTGTATGGGTAACAATATGTAGGACAAGACCAGTCTACTATTTGCTAATGAAATATTGGGGTCAGGAGTTAGGAAATACATGGATCATGTGGGTACAAGAGTTCAAAAAGTAATATTACATATCCAACCAGCCAATGTGGGGATGTGGTATATTGTGTTTAGTACTCATTACCGCTCTGTCTTCTATTGTTATTGTAGGGTTGGTATGAATTCAAGGTGAAGGTACATAGTGAGAGAGTTGGACTTTAGAGGTTTTCAATAAAAATGGATATATACCTTGTGATTAATTTGACTCATTACATGTTCAAACTAGATGTAGAACAATATGTTTCAAATGATGGTCCCATGAATCAAGAATTGCGTGGTTGATCCCAAAATCATTCTTAATTTTTTTTAGTTTGAAATGATTGTTGTAATTGAATTGGGAGTTAAAATGAAAAACATTTTCAAACATAACAAGTTTTCACATAATATCAATATCCTTGTTAAGTACTTGTTAATATTGGTCTTCCCCCATTACTCATATTCTTACCATCATCTAGAATACTCATATCATGATAGCAGGATGCAAAGTTCACAATTTGTCTCATACTATATCATTCTGATAATTTAGAAAAATTGGAGATTGTTATACCATTATCATATTAGGATATGATATTAAACCATGTACTGGCCTAACACTAGTTCAAACCCTGTGACCCAAAATATAACACTTTGGGTCCTGCAGCCTTTGCTAGAATATAGTTCCAGACACTACTGGCTACACAAAGGAATATAATTCATTAGGGTTCCTAGCTGGATCAAAAGTGGATGTAGAGGGAAATTTTGCACTTTGCACCCAAACCATTATAACTTAACATTTGAGTAACTATGGATGCAGTAGGGTATTCATCCATCTGTCCAACCATTCATTCCCCCTCACCCCCCATTTGCAGACCCTAACAACTTGTTTGAGAGCCTGCAGAATTGTCTTGTTTGAAATGATTGTGGAACACTGTATCTGAACAATCCAAGGTCTCAAGGGAAGTGTGCGTGCCGTACCAGGACCTGGATTTCTGCTACAGGGTGTCAGGTCAGGACCTGGATGGTTCTGGGGACTTGGATTGTTGGAAGGGGCTGATGAGATGAGACTGGGGAGTAGGTGTTGCTGGCCTTGACTTTTCATTTGATTTCATGGAAGCCCACACTCCCCTCCATCATCCAGGACCAGGATGCCTATGCATTCAATCCTTGCCTGACTTCACTGTCAATGCTTTTCTTAATTATTATCAGTTTGTACCTTGAACCAACCTTGCCTACGTAAACCTCTTTGTCAGTTTAACCTAATAATTTTTTTGACCATACACACCCAACCCTTTTGACTCCTGCAAAACAAGACCAGCTCCACCCAAATTCAAGTACCTTCATTGTTCCTACTTCTTACTCAACGAAATCTGAGCAACAATTTTTTTAATCCCTACTGTTTGTTGGTCCCTTGTTGTTGCATCAGGGAGATGCTAATCAATTAGATAGACCCTCCCTTCACCACATTTTGCATGCATACTGTTGTTCCAGAATATTTTGGATTGCAAATTGTGCTTTCTTTGGGAGTAAGTAATTCCTCATATCATCAGTAGGAGGGTGAATTGTTCCATAGTCCATATTGGTGCACATTGTGCTAGAACATAATCATTTATTCTACATCCACTCAGGACAAACTTACATGTCTGTCATGGATTCATTGGGATCTTGAGGCCCCCAAATTAAGGTGGTTGATAAATTCTCCAAAGTTCATATTGGAACAAGTTGTGTGCTAAAGCTGAATCATGTACATTCTTCTCACAGATCACCTTAAACCCTAAACCTCTGGTTGATTGGTCATCATGGTCATCATCATCACGAATAAAGTTCAAACATATGATTGGTTACTGAAATAAAAGTATGTGAGAACTCACTTCTGTTGTGTGCTGCAATTGCATTCAGCAATGACATTACAGTTTAAAGATTGTGTTACCATCTTTTTCTTGTAGTATGATCTAAGCATATTTTCTTAATACAAGCAGAGGAGGTTGCAACCGTTGCCATGATGAGGTATGGCAGGACTTGCATTTAGCATTAAAAATTGTCAGAAATTATTTGTACCAACCGAGCTCTTGGGTACTCTCTCTTGGTGGATAATTTACTATGGAATGCAAGACAGGCCTAAGTAGGGTTTTTATTTATGTATTTATTTGATTATTTCAAACCTCCCAATTTTCACTGTGATCTGACACCCGGGGTCACTCAATTGTCCTGCCTTCACCCCCCCTGCTGCCTTCCATGTTTTTGGTTCTGTTCTGCTCTTTAGTCTGTCCTCAAGTGGGTACTCAAAGAGTCCGTTAAAATAATCTGCATATTAAAGGCTTCCTGCAACAACAGCATTTAATAATAAAATAGTGCAGAAAAAGTTCTCACTTTAAATCCTACGTTTCCCATTCTCTATTTCTTGCTGAGTGAGTAGTAGGAGGCCTTGAGTGCTGTTCAAACCTGTGGTCAGGTCATGTTGCCTCAGTCGTTCTAGACTCTTCCTTAAGACATTTTGATGATAGTGCAAGCTTCAGAGCCTTTGGCATGTTAACTCACTTTTGCGTGAACTTACAATACTCTCAGTTCAAAAAGTAATTTTCTAGTTGATTACAACTGAAATACATTTGCAATTCCAGTTGACACCAAAATAATGAATGTTAACAATGCCATACATAGGCCCGCTCCTCCGACCAAAGGAAGGCCCCTAGTGGCCCATGTTGGGTTATTGTTGTTTCTTGTGTATTTTTTTTGTTTCTTGCATCCACAAAATTGAAAGGGTGTTTGTTGTGTTGTTGCTTGGACTGCTAAAAAGTATGTTGAATTTTCCATCAGGCTTCATTTCAAATTTTTGATATGAAAAGGTTGCCAACATTTCCCAATAAATTACCCAAATATTTTTACTTGTGTTCAACTAGTACATGTTTGAATTTTACCTCTCCTTAAACATGGGATTATTTTGAGGTGATAAAAAAGGTATATGCAAAAATCATTCTCTAGATTTTATGTTGCAATCATTGCCTTGATGTTGTGACACAAAAGGAAATGTGAAATCAAGCCAAAAATATAGTTGCAAACTTAACTTAAACATCAAGGCTTCAAGCATAATTTTATAATGTTAATTAAGGCATTGACCCCATTTTAAATGTGGGATATTGTCATAACACTAGTCTTGGACTTGCAACCAAGGTTGTGTAAAACAAGGGGTTGTGAGTCAAGATTGATGTGAAGGCATGGCTTGACTCAAATGCATTTTCAAGGTGAGTTGGAAATGTGTGAGAATGAAAGGGAGGACTCCCAACATTCACAAGTGCATTTTCATATTAGGAGTTGGATTCTCAAGTGAAAATCTCAAATATAAATGGGGCATAGTTTGGAACAACAAATCTTGTTTGGATTGACTCGCCATATTATTGAAATCTTTTGACAATGCCTACAATAAGATGGGTTCATGTGCCCAAAATTGGATCATTTTGTAACATAAAAAAGTGTTTGAAAAATCATGACAAAAATGTTTTGAATGTTTCCACGTGTCTATAAATGTCCTAGCAAACTCAAGGTCATGACCCTAGGTTTGGGCTTATGGCCAAGGCTAGGGCATTAGAAGGGAAGTAATCCAAAAGAATATTTTGGGATTCAAGCATACCCTCACAAGTGTGACAAAATGCAAAGAAGTGAATCCCAACATTTTTAAATGATTTCCCATTTTGGGAATTGGAGTTCCATAAGTGTCCCAAATCTTTGAAACAAAACTATAGATAGTAAACAATGTTCAAATTGGGCCCTCAACATACCATTGGAAATATATTTAAATCGAAAGATCAAAAATTGGCTCACATTCTCCACTTGGAGCTGTGAGTTAAGAATTATGGCCAAAAGGGTGGTCAAAAGTCAAATTGGCAATTTGACTCCCAAACAACAAAACCCAAGAAACATGGGTCAAATGACCTCCAAATTGAGTTTGTAATACGTTATTGGAAAAGTCTTTTTAAAGTCTACAATTTTTTTCTTGTTATTCTTGCAACCCAATTATGTATGTGGGAGTCATAAACTTGCAAAATCATGGGACTCTTAAATAACTTAAGAAAATGAGAATTTTAAAAACTCTTGAAAGTCCTAAAAAATTTTGCCACTACAATATAATCCTCATGACAATTTACATAATATAACATAGGAAAATAAGTGGTGGCACTTCTCCAAGTCCAAATTGTGATGAATGTTATTAGACTTTGTTGCATGTGGCTCATATGTGCACCCTTTTGGCTCCAACTTGCATAAACAATCTTATTTCTTAATTTGTGTAGGTTGACTTCACTTTGAACTCGAAGTTGAAACATATATGGCATGAAGAAGAATTTATTGGTCACATCAACTTTGTACAATTAATGTGCAATTTTTTTATAAAACATTATCCATCTAGTGATGTACTTTCTAATAACATAATATGTTGTAAAAGGTGGGTCCAACACTTCCACTTGTGATTAAAAAGGTTGTTTTGCAATTGACAATAAAATTAAGATATTTGATTTAGAAAAAAACCATGTAGTATATACAATTGAAATGTATGTTCATATCAAGGTAAAATGTTTGTATTACCAAAAAACAAGAATTATGAATTATAGTGCAACAAAATGTAATTTGTAATTGAAAATTTTTTGAGGACATGGTTTTCCATGAATTTATTTGTGCCAATAAACTAGTTTTATAAAATTTGTTTCAATGGTTACGTGGGAAAATTGGTCTTTGGGAATGACAAGCATTAAAGATTTTTGTGGTTCCCTTGAGTCCATGGTGCAATCAATTGCACACAAATTCACATTTAGAAACTTATGGGTGTATCTATTGCAAATAATATCTTGATTACAAATTGAAACCTCATAACATGCAATAACATATATGGTCAACCAACATAATCACTTTTGAGTTGTCTTTTTTAGCATATCGAGATATATGAAGGTGTGTTTTAGTTAAAACAAGCAAAAAATGCCCACTTGACTAAATATTTATAAGGAATGGGTAGTCTAATCAAAGTGATGTGGCCAAATATGATTGGTCATTCTCTTTACTTAAAATTATAGGTTGGAATTTGGTAAGATGTAACATTATGGGACCTTATTGATATTCTATCTAATCCAATTTTGATGAATCATCGTCACTAAAACACTAGAAGAAATTTTCTTCATGTTCAAACCATGTGTTTGCGATTAGGGTGTGATTATTGTCCTAATCAATTCATTTTGTGACAACATATGTAGTAGTCCTACATGTCATTAAGTTGCAAATGTTAATAGTTACATATGCGATTATAAGACAAATGGATTTAAATTATAGTCATAAATGCAACTATAATTTGTGATTACATGGGGTACTAGTTTAGATAAAAATTTGATGAAAAGTCAACATATGTTATCAATTATTGTTAAATTATATTGTTGGATGTAAACAAAATCAATTTTGTAATTGCTTAAACATATTTTGTGAACAATACATAGATGATTAGAGCACATGTTGCATCAAATTTGTGATTGCAATTGATTGTCAAAGTTTATAAAATTATATTTAATCTTAACATTGGTGGTAATACAATTCTACATTATCGTAGCCTACACTAACATACTTATTAAACAATAATAGTTAGCCTAACCTAAATTTATCTATTGGGTAATGATTTAGCTTATCCAAGCCTACCTATGAGATCTAGTAGGTAGGTTATGATATATAGGTTATTATAAACTAACAACTAGATTAGGATTTAGGGTTACACAAAGATAAAATATTATTACTTATAATTAATAATTAATAGTCCATGCTAATTAATAGTTAAGCTAAGATAGGATAGGGTAACTATTATTACCTATATATAGGTTATAGGTTAGATTTGTTAGTAATTAGGTTAGGTAGACTAGATATAGAAGTAATGGCATCGTACATAATATAAATTATATTCACATTTATTTGATATATATTATATTATATTAACATTAAAATAGTATATGCATAAAACATATAAAATTCCACAAATTTATAAATTATATAAAATTATCTAATAAAATATTTTACAAACACAATTTACATGTCAACCCAAGAATATGTTACATTATATTATTATACATAATGGTTTTTTTAAAATCCCATAAATATGTCATGGATGTTTTTTTGAAGGTCTTCAATGAATCCATTAATTGGCAAAAGCATATGTTACACACATTTAGATGTGTTTGTGGGTATTCCATATTTGTAATATCCATTTCAAACTTTTCTAAATGTTTTCATAAT
>Ga0209611_10001315_pt1 | contig 41741 bp, 40 predicted proteins | sample S1TSphgellanicum_3_FD_187693 | JGI IMG/M metagenome (GOLD analysis project Ga0209611, IMG submission 187693) | Host-associated microbial communities from peat moss isolated from Minnesota, USA - S1T2_Fc - Sphagnum magellanicum MG (SPAdes) (version 2) | ecosystem: Host-associated > Plants > Peat... | reverse complement strand
CGCAGTATTAGTACAGCAGGCTCCAGTGGTTCCTCCGATGGTCCTTCCTGAAGATGTACTAGGTCATGTTAAGATCTGAAATGCCAGTGGCCTACTCATCAACCAAGACCACCTTCCCCTAATGACAATGACCTTACAAGGATTTGCCAATGTCTAAGTTCCTAATTTTGTTGTGTTGTCAATGATTCATCAAGAAGAGAATAGGTTAGACATCACACCATTACACTGTCCATTACACCAAACTCTAGACCTGAAGTTACTATAAGAAGCAGATTTTTGGCAGTTCAATTTCATATACAACCCGGCCATTGCAAGCCCCTTTAAAGTCAGAGCAGAAGAAGGTTGTGGTGTACTATGGACCAGAAACTGCCCGTCAAATGATGCATAACCATTTGCAATATAGCTGACAATTTGATCTTTCATCATTGGATCTGCAAACACAACCACAAGTAACATGAAGCTATTGAGCCTATTCTATTCTACTGGGGGAACATGTGGTCTTACCTGTGAAAAGTTGCTATAAAGACTATATCATAGATACTCCTTTTGGTTTGCAGAACATCTGCTAAGCAAGCTGCAGAAAGGTGTCATCTTAAAAGTTTCAATTGTTCAAGGGTACCTTACCTGCTCAATTTAGGGTTTGACTTTGAATCTTGAACAAATCGTAATTGAAGGATCACTGTCCTCATTCTAACAAGCAGTCTAATATTTGCACCAATAGGTCTGTGCATACACAACACTGACCTTGAGAGATCGATCTGCCATCATTAGCCATGATCATCACTAGCTCACCCTGCACACCAGACACAAATTATTAACATCTAGTATTATAAAATAGAACTTAGACCCTGCAAAAACTCTTGAAATGAATTGACTAAACTGGCATTTTCGAGTTGTTAGAATGAGGTGTATATCTGACAGCCACATTACAATAAATCTGCACAGTTTTGCTCTCCTCTCATAATGGTAAACATTATAAAAGCACATTTACCCATAACAACCTCTGAAAGATTAAAAGACTTACTCTGCGACCCTTCTCATCCATGGGCACACAGTCAATGGCTAGCTTGCTGTCACAGTCATCTGCAGTTATCATATACTCTGGCTGTCCTGCCCCTGTCACTCCAATCATTAATTAGAATCTCTATGAATAGATAACTCATACTGCTAAGTGATGATTTGCAGAATCCAGACTGGTTTCCTGCATTCCAATAAACAATAGATTTTGAACATAAAAGCAGACTTCATTTTTGGGAGTGTACCAAGGGGTCTTTTCTGTATCACTCCAAGGTACCAACCATTTTAGTCATTCTAGAGAGGAAATATGCAAAAGACTGACCCAAAAAAAACCTAGTAACAGCCAGAAATCTGTCAGCAGGCAAACACCAGGGAATCTGCAGGAGGTAAGAGGAGATTGAAGAGTACCCTCAATGTCAGTTCTACTGCCATCTGGAAGGTGCCGAACCCACTGCAGTCCAAGAATAATTAGTCAACCACCCAGGTCAGACATATATTAAATTCCATATGAAGCACACAAAGTTGTATGCACTATAAGTCTCAAAACTACATTCTTTTGTTTTGAAACAAGCAGGGTGGTCTGCAATAAGACCTGGAAGATGCAAAGAGTCGTTCCATTAACAGGGTAGCCACATGCCGTTAACCGGCCACCCAAAACAGCATCACCCACTATTATAAGGCCCTCTATTCCTGGTAAAGAGTCACCTTCTGCAAAACCCAAATCTCTTTGTCTCATAGGTTAACACCAAAGTATTTCGCACAAAAATATCTCAAGATGGTCACATGTAAAATATCTTATCATGCTGTCAATTATAACAATAATCAGTAACACATCTATCATGTCTACACAGGTACAGTGCTTTTAATCAATAGCCAGGGATGTCCTTTAAGCTGCATAATCAAAACCAACATACTGTTACCCAGTGCATGTCCACGCACTGTCCACAACTAAGTTATCTGTCATCTAAAGTGTTTCCACTAAATAGTCATTGTCACCAGTAATAGGATTAGAGTAATGTGGCTCACCTGCAGTGCTTGAAAAGCTGGGCCTTTCAGTCAGATTGGGCAGATGAGGACCAGCATAAAATCTGTCAAGATGTGAGTCTTGCTCATGGCCTCTGGGGAGTGGCACATAACCCTCTGGATTACTGAAACGCTCTGCTGCCTGACCACCCATTGACTCATGCCACACAGGGGCTTGAGAGTTGGGGTGTTGTCTGTTGGTCACACAGATCCACACAACAGTCATATTTCCAGTTCAGATGCTATATCCAAAGAATGGATCAGTGAGGTCATGTACCTGATGTTGAGTTCATTCAAAGAATCTCTCTGAAGAGGAAAGTGAACTGTTCCCAGTAAATCTTCACAGGAGTACCCTTCTACCACAAAAAGCTTAACAGACCCTTTCAGACTGTTTCATGAAGTTACTTTCCTCCTACAGGTTCAGAAGAAATGCGGCAATATTGCAATGTCAATGGCCTGGTGATGCCTGGAAGATTTTTTGGCTGGGAAAAAGTACACCTACCCCAGTGGTCACACAGGACGAATTAGGCTACAGGCTGCTCTATCATGGTGCTAACCCTTCCTGTAGCACTAAGGGCATAAATCCTAGGACTCTATGTGAACCTCATATTTTCTGTGCTACACCCTATGACAATGTCTTAGGCAATAGTCATACCAACATTAGGAACATTAATCAATTTCATTTCAAACAAGGTGCATAAGAAAGTGAAGTGTGAATGGTTGATTTTGTTGCCTTTAAGCAACATCATCACCTTACCCTAATATAATCTCTAAGTCAGAGATTGATGTGATGATTAGTGGACACAATCAATGGACAAGCCATTACAAACGGCTGTAGTCAAATACAGCTTGTCCTGGGATTTAGAACTTGCTATAAATCTTGTCATCTGAATTATTCTTCTTACATTTAACTGCTTCAAAGCTCCCGTAACATTATCCCTCAGTCTTCATTGGAAGCAAATGCACAAGGGTTGACAAGCACTGAGGCTAAGCAAATATGTTGAGGAGACAGGTTTTGCAGAGCTCACTGATGGTCACCGAGAAGTCTTTGTCGTTGATTGTTCCCACTTGGCTTATCATTCTGACTCTGTGGAGGTAAGGCACCCCGCTCTAATGGAGGTCCTGCCTGCGGTGTCTGAATTGGCAATGTTGGCTGTAGCGAAAATGAGGGCACTATCTCAAACCCATTCTTCTGTTCACAAATATCCCAAAGTTGAATTGAGCATCAGTGATTGACAAATCACTCGCATTACAAACAAACATGGATACTCTTTCCTATACTGAAACAAAAGTGGTCGAGACTGCAATCCACTGTTGCCTTTTCTGTTCAATAGGCATAACTCGAACTTTCAAGACTATTCTCACCATGTCACATCTGAGACTGCCAATCATCTGTTGCAGTTTGCAGATCACATATGTCAAAGAAGACTTAGGAACATTGCTATGCTTTGTCACCCCCCAAATATGGTCCTTAGATCTTACATGTTCCTTACCCCTAGTCTTCCTGCTATTATCTCTTCAAATGTCACCTAAGTTGAATGGAAAAGGATGGTCAAAGATTAAGGTATTCACTTTTACGAATTCAAGTTTATAGGTTAGAGGTCCCTGGCATTGGCAGCTGCAGCCATGTCATAAGGCACAGCAAATCTGTTGCACAGTAGTGAAACCTTTCCAGAGACTTGTATGTTGACTGGTACTCAGGCAGGACATGCTAGACATGGGCTCTAGCCTCATTGAAAAACAAGCCAATCCTTGTGGAATTCCATTAAACAAATCACACCCGGCTATTCTTCAGTAACAAAGTAAAACCAAAATATGTCTTGGATTCCTCATTTGCTGCATAAGCCATCTGCAAGTGCCAGGATGATTACAGGTTGTTTTACAACTTTGATCTGCATAATTTGCAAGATGCAATTAGTGTCCTTTTTCACTCATCAAGCAGAACACTGCTATTAAGCTTCAGTGGGCCAAATGTAATAGTTACTTGAAATGGAGGCAGAGGAGTGGAGGGTCTGGAAGGCTGAAATGAGGGCGGATATGGTGTGTAGTACTGAGAGTCTTTCACCTTAGCCTGCATGAAACCAGGAAAAAACTGTAAGGTTTTGAAGAGAGTGGACAGTTCACTATGTAGATGAATAGACAAAGTCACTGAGGGACTAGCATCGTCATGTCTTTGTCCACACATCACATGATCACTGTTCCATCATCTGACCATTGTTGTGACATCTGCTTCCTGTGATTTGGAACTGGTGCTAAATTATCAAGGTGGTGAAGAAAAGTGTTACTCAAAATAGAAGGGGTATGAATAAGTCCTAGACCTTGTACAGGTCCAACTCTGACCGCAGTCTTTGCACCAGTATCTGCAGACTCCATTTGCACAACTATCAGACTGCTTTCTATGATATGGTTAAAAGAATGAGAGAGCATCAAACCGTGTTGTCCACTATACTCTGATCCAACAAATGCATGCAGTACAGAGCTGCAATTGCGCCCATGACAAACATCACAACTGTGTCAAAAACTGAAGAATTCAACAGCACAGCCAATGATTGCAGAAGTGCCTGGTCAGATATCTTTGATTCTGATAAATAAGGAGATTCTTATGAAACCAATCCTATTGACCCATGATAGGACTACTGCAGCTACAAATTTGATCTCTGACCAGTTTCTTCAGGGCTCGTGATTAGCTTGCATTACCAGTTCCTACCTCAACTATAATCTTTTTGTAGAGTACCCAAACAAATTCACCAGAAACATGAAATCAGGTGAACAAGGAGAATGACTCTCCCACAAGGAGCAAGGAGTAACCTGATTCCAGGCTCTCAATCACTGTCCCATCTAAATGATAAATTAAAAGAAGATGAAGAAATAAATGACAACAAACCTTGACATGGCTAACCATGGAGTGAGCATCTGAGACCAGTGGTTGCAGGTCAAACTCAGACAACAGTGGCATCAGTGACTGAACATATGTCTTCTTCTCCTGCTCTGCCAACTGCCATTCTCAGCTGGACCATTCTTCAGTATAAATTCTTGCACAACTCAAGGTCAAAAAGTACAAAAGGGCCAGAAATTGAAGGCAGAACGTCCTGCTGATACAGAGATAATGATAACATCAGCCCAAGATGAGTAAGGATTTTTCAGTGAGAAACCTGAACAGCGTATGTCAGGCGGATGTTCTCTTCAAGGATATCTTGGCGATATGACAATGCCTTAGAAGCTGCATCTACAAGCCCTTGTTGCATCTGGTCATGGGTCTGTGATAAGTCAGAACAGCACAGAGTTAATCTCATAACAAGAAGTTGGCTACACAATCATCTGAACAAGACGACAGTGATATATAGAGAAGGTAAAACCATACCATTCGCAGCTCCGCAACCCGTTGCTCTAGTATTCTTTTCTCACTAATTAGTTGAGCCTCCTGCCATTTCATAGGGCAAGGACAAATGAAAGTAAGTGCTAATGGTCCTATTATCCAATCAACAAATTAGAAAAGTACTGCATATTTGTAGTTAATCAACTGACACTTGAGAAATCCACCTTTTGAATCAAAACCTCAGTCCTGGAGTCATTAGTACACTCATTTTGAAGTTGCTGGATGTTGAATGTCCAATCACCCCACAAATAGTTCACAAGTTGTGTCACAGGAGCTGATAGAATTTCTGACACTAAGATATACAATAGCTAAGTTTCACAGGATGGGGGTGTATGCCTCAGTGTTTATCATACGCTGTGAAGAGCGTTATTGTGCCTCTGATAGATCAGGTAACAATGCCATCCAATGATCCATATCCAAGTGTGCTCTTAACCCATTTCTCCTCAAACACCACTTAAGAAGCATAAATGACCATGCACATTATGGAAATAATACACCAGGACAGTACATCATGCATTCCTTAGATCATTGCCAATAAGTAATGCTGGTGGAGGTTACACAGAAAGACAAAGGCCACATAGGGAGGAATGGACAGAGGACCAAGAAAACTTGCCTTCATTGAAGCTTCTGCTAGTTGTTTTCGCAACTGACTGTCAAAATCCTCTGAGTTTCCTGAATTCATTACTGTCATCTCCTGGGTCATCCAGAGCAATTTCAGGTGTGATGTTCAGAGTTCAGACCAGATATAACTGGGTGACAAGCCTGCTCCTAGAAAAGGATATTGAAGTTGAAATTTGGTGTAAACTCCAAGACCAGTTCGCCATGAGGCACAGAACCTCCTATGAATCAACACCATTTCTAGGGGGGGGATGATGAATCGGCATTAACCATTATCTGCAAGTGGAAGAGTGACTCATGTGCTACCTCAAAGTCTTTGTGAAAGGCACCACCTGTTGATGATTGGTGAAATGATTGTTTGTTGTCTCTGCCATGTCTGAGGAAAAGCCCTGCCCTTCACTTGATGGTCTCCAGAAGTCTGTTTCATGGTATCGTTGACCCCTGGTGCATCACTAACATCCTCTGAATGACTAACAACCCATCTGACCTCAAACACAATTCTGCAGGAGATTCCAGATGGACAATGTTAAGGAAAACAAGAGAAGACCTACATGCGAGGAGAGACTGAGCCAGTTCGTGTATTTAAGTGATTATTGCCATTTTCCATAACTCGTGTCCCATGTGCACGTCCATTGTGGCCTCCATTCGTAGCCACCACTCCATTCCTAGCACCATTGCTCGGCATGTGGAGCTGAGCTGATGAGGATGTATCACCTGGTGAGGAGACTGCACCATTTTGATACTCAGAGAGAGAGGGTATTCCCAGATTGCGCCCCTGACCCCCTGCTGCTTGTGGAACTCTTGCACTAAGAACTTGTGAACGTGGAGGAGAAATTGTATAGAGATTGCTGGCATCTTGCTTTCCAAGTTTCTTCAAAATAATAACAGCAAAACCATCAGCAAACCCAATAGAGCAATGATCATAAGGCCTAATCTGGTTCCCTACATTTGACTGTTCTTCCTGCAGATATGATTCTTTCTGACATAGTGAAGAGAAACTTGCAGAGAATACACGCATTTCAACTAAATTAGGGGACTTGAGAGACATTATGATTCACACTCCCAGAGCCTCTGCTGGAAGCAATGCATATGACTGTATTACATTCATACTAACACTAACATATCTATGAAATAGCAGAGAAATCTCAACAGAGAAAATCTCAAAGACTACAATTGGAAGGTAACATGACAATGAGTGCAGTCTATGATAACAACCTTACAAGCATCTTGCTCACAAAAGCATCAGACCGTCACCTTGATCACTCATACTAACCTACAAGAAATGAGCATTCCTTCTTTGCAGAGAATTTGCAGCTCTCCATCAATTCAACCTTTGATTCTACTCAAAACCCTAGTTGTGCTGATCATTGCAACAGACAGACAGGAACACAGTCAGTCACATGTTGTTGTCTTCTTCATTGAAACACTTACATTGTACTGCAGCTCCCATTCTGCTTTTCGAAGGCTGGATCTCAACTGTGCTATTTCCTCCACCTGTAAACAGCATAGCACAGAAATTGAGACCGTTTCTTCTTCTTCCATTCGCCCTTCTTCACTTGGCAATTGCCAGAGTAGGTGCAGCAGCAATGCACAACTGAATGACATTGATGCCAGGAAAACACGGTTTCAGGACTCAGGAGACTCTTCTAACCTGTGCTCGAATTGTTGAATCCGCAATGTCTATTGTGTCCACGAGTTCCTTCATGCGAACAGTTTGCAGCAATTCAGCCTCTCCTCTCGCTTGTACCACTTTCAAAGAGAATTCAGAGATGAAGAGAACCACTCGCAAAACTCTCCTTCTGCATTGGGAAACTCCAAAGAACTTCAAAAGAATCTAGATACACATGGGAGACACCAAAAAGATCGCAGTGAATACTGACCTGCTCGGAGCTTCTTGGTCTAGGCGCTAGCTCCACAGAGCGTAGCCTGTTTTGAAGCTCCGTCACAACTGCTCCTGAACCTGACCTAGCATCTGCCTGTTCTGGCATATCTCCTCCTTCTCCTCCTCCTCCTCCTCTTCTGTAGTCCCCTCTTCTCGCCGCTTCTGCACTCCCTCGATACGCCATTTCTCTCCCTCTCCGCTGCTTTTTCTACCACATCTTGTTCCGAACTACAAAAGCTCCAGCTATTGAATTTCCTACCCCTAAGAGAGTTGCATCTTCCGCAGCTTCACACTTGGGATACACATCACCGAGTTTCTCTCGCGGCCTAGTATTGTTACCCCCGGGGGCCGCGACTCCAATTTTTCTCCCCTCCTACAATTTGTCTCCCCGCCTCCTTTCTAGAAACACTCTTCAAAATACACAGACCCTCGAACATTCTCTCTCACCTTCTTTCGTCTCTTCCTCCGCCTCTCCTTCCCGGGACGCCATCCTTCTCGCCCCCCGGTACTTCTTCCTTCTTCAGCACCTTCTCCAAAACACAAGTCCCCCCCCGCCAGAACCGTTGTCAAAGCAGCTTCATCCACAAAGCAGATAGCAGGAACGTGTCACGGATTCTCCTCACAAATACAAAACACTACAATCAGCTGATCCTGCGTCTTTCTTGCGAAATCCTCAAGTGCAGATCATCTTTCGTGAAAATTCTCTTGCAATTCTTGTTTTTCCCCCGTCCCCTCCGCCCCCACACAAGAAAACACAACGCCAAAAACTCGTCACCGATACGCAAACCTTGCACTACATACTACTGATCTTCCGCTTTCTTTCTTTCTTTCTTTCTTTCCTCGCGATTAACGTTTCTTGAGTCGTATTTTCGCAGGAGTTTTCCATGTCTCCCATGTGCAGAGCTACGCTGAACTAAAAGCCCCCGGAACTCAAAACCGACCCCAACTCTCCCCGCAATCCCCCCCCCACCCCAAAAGGAAAAATAAAAAATTCATGAACCCTTCCTCGCAGCAGCACACTACGAGAATCACGACAAAGAAAATTACTAATTTATTTCAGTCTTGTAGTATGCAACACAGCCGATCCGAATTTTCTCAAGGAGTTTTCTGTTGTTTTTTCCCTCCAGGATTTTGCCTCCCCCCCAATCGCAATCTTTTCCGGAAGCGCTGCAGGAGTCGAGGAATTGGCTGCAAGTGCCGCATTCACATACGTCCAAAGGCCAAATTATTCAGCTCGAAAAGATGGTGGCTCGGCCCCACCCACCACGCCTGCAGAAACTGCGAAGATCTGGTGCGCGCAGAAAACGCGAACAAATAAACCAAATCCTCGACGCACGCACAAACATCGCGGCTCACTCGCGCGCTCGATCAACGCTCCGTCGTTCGCTTGGACGCGCGGTCTTTCGCTTGGTCCCTCGCTCGCTCGCTCGCTCGACGTGCGTTCGTTTGCTCGCAGGGAACTAACAAAGGTTCCCCGCCTTTACCGACGGGCCTAAGAAAAAGGTTCCCCGTAGTCTGTCCACAGACCCTAAACCTTATTCCAGAATTCGACCCGTTAGATCTTCCCTAATTACAGCCGTTGGATCATAGACCTTCTTTGGTTCTGTAAACTGTTTTTTTCTTGGGAATTTTTGTTTGTAGCCAAAGTGGCGATCATCCAGGGGAACATGTAGGAAAAGTGGCTATCATCCCTAGGACGATTTAGCCAAATCTGGATATAAACCAGAAATAAAAGTGCAAATCATTAATCATTGTTCTATGTTTTTGGCTACGCAATGAAAACCAAGTATATGAATCTGGCGATTTTTACTTTTTTTTTTTTGGGTACTTCTGGCAACTAAAAACCTCCAAAATCACTGTTTTTTACTTTTTCAAAAAATTTAATTTTTAATTTCGCTTTTTGGCGAAACTTCGCCAATACAAATAACGCTGCTTCAACTTCTGTTTACAGCTTCTCCTTCTTCTTCTTTTTTGAAAGGACCGATTCTATAACCACTCCTGTTGTGACATGTGTCACGTGTGCAGCCAATTACAGAATTTATTATGCTCCTTTATTAATTAATTAGCTTGACACATTTCTTTTTCTTTTTCATTAATTTTATTTATGTTTTCTTATTTCCTTTATCTAGTTTATTATTTTATGTGTAAGTTTATATATAAGTAAAACATGTTTAAACCATTATTAACGTTTGTCTGAGGTTCTACAATTTCCATGTTTTTTTTTTGTTAAAAATTGTGGTTTATGTTTTATTTTTATTTTTATTTTTTTTCCTAGCCCTAAAATTGTTGAAAATTGAAATTTCTTTGGTTTGGTTTTGTGCCCCCTCACACTAGTATGCTCAACATTTTACTCAATTAGTTGTTAATTTTAATATTCTAATTTTGCCACCAAATATCATTAAAAGATTGTATATAAACCATGGCATGAGAAGTAATGGATGAACAATGTCAATAGCAAGAAGCTTCACAAGGGATGGAAGTGAACAAGGAAGCAAAGTTCAAACCCATTATTTTATTAACACTCTTTTTTCTCTTTTTCTTCAAATCTCTATTTTTCAAACCCAAAAATAATAATAATAATAACACTCTTTTACTTGAAATTGATGGCATTTGCACCTTTTGAAATGGCATATAGATTTTGTTCTTTGGGAAAAATAAAATGATATTCATAAAATAAGGGGGATGATAAGAGATTTTATTTATTTATTTATTTATTGATTTTGTTGCACTTTATATGGTCTTTAAACATAACTGCTTTGGCCTATACTGTACAGTACCTTGGTGGCTTCAGCACACAAATTAAATTATTTTTAGAAATGCTGAAATTTTCACAAATTGTTTTTCTCAAAAGACCAAAATTTTTGGTGAAGGAAAATCAAGAATCTTTTGAAAGGTTTTGAAATATTTTAATTTTTTTGAAATTGGAATCTTCAAAAAAATCAATTAATTATTGGGTACACATGTGCTGAAGCCACTCTTGTGCTACAGATATTTACTGAATATAGCAAACCCTTGAACTTTTGGCAATCATGTTTTTAACATGATTTATGGTTCCTCGCGTCACCCTTCTCACTTTTGATGTCACCAAGTGTCACCAACAACCTTCTTCAAATTTATAGAATGTTTCACTACTAATACTTGAAAAAATATGCATTTGATTTTTGGCGAAAGGTAGTACTTTCATGTTGCAAATTTTTAATATTTTTTCAAAAAAATCCAGAAAAAATTTGGGGAAAAGCATATTTTTGCAATGCAAAATATGTATAATAGCAACAACAACAACAACAAAATAAATAAATAAAATTTGTCAATTTGGTGAAATCAAAAAATTGGCAAAAGAAATGGATGAAAGGATGTATCATTTGTTCAAAGGTTTGAGAGAGTTATTAATTAACCACTTTGTAAATCTTCCAAAACAACTATGAGCCAATGCCATTGGTGATTCCATGTTCACCATAATCAATTAAATTATGTAAATTCAACCCAAATTTTTTTATAAAAATTGCAACACATCTGTACATTTCACAATTTTATTAATATGTAAAATGTGCATAGATTAAAATAAATAAATAAATATTAATTAATTAATATTGATTATTTGGTAAAATAAAGCCCATTTGATTATGATAGAATTCGACATGTTTATGTATTCACACATAAACGTATGTCAAGGGTGAGTATAATTGAGAATGTATAAGCTAAAGTACATAAGCTTTGACATTAGGGGTTGGAAAGAAAGCATAGCAAGTGCCCAACTTGTGTTGTTTAAAGAATTCAAGCAGTGTGCTCGGTGCAAAGCCAAACTATTCATTCTTCTTTTTCAAAAGAATCCCATGCACAAGGTACAAATATGGCATATCCCAACCTTTTTTAAAGGTTCCTTGCTAGGTAGTGAATTTATTTTTTTGTTCCAACCAATACAAGTTCCCTATATACTATTCCCATATATGGACATGGTGGGTGGTGAACTAACTAAGCAAAAACAAAAAAGCAAACATGAAGAGATAGCGAATAACCCAAGTAAGTATAAAGGACACTACTTGGACAAATATCCTAGTGTACTTGGAGCATACTTTATATCTCTTAATATCCCCTTCTAGAAAGGAGGCGGGATATTACATCCACTCTAATGTATGCAATGCCCGATGAGTGCAACACTCCCCAAATAAGCGCTCATCGAAGGTGAAGATTACATACACCATCTCTCTCACTCTTAAGGAGTACGGCGCATTACATCACCCCTCCCACTCTTAAGGAGTACATGGATTACGCCATCCCTACCACTCTTAAGGAGTAGACATATAAACTCTTTCACCCCGTACCCCCCCTCCCCTTTGCTACACATTGTCATTTATGTATGTGTAGGTTGACGATAAGCTTGGCCTTGTGCTTTGGGTAAAGGTGGCGAGTCCAGAAATTCCCGAAATGCCAGGCCTTACTCAGCAAGCACCTTGTCCCACACCACACACCGCTTACTTTGTGAATGCCCTCCACACCTTTACGCTCTACTTTGCAAAAGAATGTCATAAGAATTGTTTCATTATCAATTTATCGAGTTTCAGTTTTTTATAAATGAATATTGAACTCCATCACCCCATTAGAGGGATTATTGTTGCCATGAAATGGCCAGATTTTTATTTTTATTTTTATTTTTTTCCACAAGAAATTCAGGTGTTAGCCAATTATCAACCCCTTGTTTATGGCTTGTTGTAGGATTGAAAACTTAGAGACCGTTCTTCATTTGTGCCAAGAAACTAAATAAATAAATAACACTTAGAGACTTGTAAAAATTAACAAGAAAAGTTTTGGATCTTTTGGAAATAAGAGAAAATCTAGAACAACATGTTTTTGCAATGCCCAAAACAAAAGCTTCAAAAGAAAGGTTCTCTTACCCTCACATACCTTCATCTCATCATGCAGTCCAAGTTAGGAGCCTTGAAGTGTGATTTATTAATTTTTTGATTGGCCCATCAATAAATAATAATATTATTATTATTATTAAGAACAATTGCACTTTGTACTCTTGCAAAGGCTTTTGCATTGGCCTCCCTTAGATACATAGGTTATAGGAGCAAAATTTTGGGCAAAGGATATGGGATAAAGTGTAGTGCTAGTAAGAACAACTTGGGAAACACATTTGAGAACATCATAAGTAATGCATTGTGAAGGTGGTGAGAACCATGTGGCACACATTGTGAACAACAAAATATCAACAATCCTCACCCCTTCCCCAAGGAGAAAAAGAATTGAGCCTCTTGGTCACTATTTTTGGCCTAAGCTCATGGCGTGGGCATGAATTCTAAGGACATAACCATGAGAAAAAATAATAATTCATGTCTTAAAGACCAAAATGTGTAATGAAACAAAATGGGACATACCCCCGACATCAATAATTTAAATTTTGGGCACCTTCCCGGAGGTCTTATGGGAAGTTATGAGAAATTCATAACCTGGAACTTAATTTATTCATTTGGTAATGATAGTAATCAATATCTTTCAATATAATATCATACATGTAAAGTCAATTTGGAACCATATCACTAGATAATCTATTTAAATCGGTGTTAGGCTACACATCAAATTTGAAATGAGGCTTGGTTCTTTTTAGGGTTTAGCTTTTGATTACCCAAACCCAAAGCAACTTAGGAGTTGGGGCACATAAGGCCAATGAAACACACAAATTACAGATGCCTTGTACATACCTTCATGACTTTGGGGAACTCTAAATAGTGCACTTGTGACAAGAATCTTGAAAAGTCATTATTTTCAAAACTAGGTAAGTATACAAGGAAGCAAAAGGGAAGGGGTAAACGCCAACCTTATTTGCATGGTCCCATCAATAAACACTAGAAATGGGCTTTTCAATGTGAAGTTGTGTGTGTACATAGATAGTGGATTTTGTGTGTAAGATCGATATTTTAATTGTTTCCTTGTATTTTGAATTGAAATTTTCAGGACATTCGTTATGGTCAAATGTCATTTTGATCTCAATCTAATGTTCTAAGGGTTAGAAGGGATAGCTGGTAACTTAATATTGAGACAATGTTTAGGATGTTTTAATTCTTCTCAAAGCATTGGAACAAGTTTTATGTAGGAACCAATTATTAAACCAATTTTACACTATTCAATTTGAAAGTAGAAAGAGGAATTTGTTAATGCAAATAGCATTAAAAAGGGATAACTAAAAGTTTGTTGACAAAGAGGATGGTACAAATGGGGAGGGCATAGTTGGACCGCCAAGTAGTTGTGTACAAATTGCTTTGCATTTACATAAAATGTTTAATGTTTTGCAAACATATCTTTGTATTTTACACATCCCAAAATTGAAGTTGTCAAACATGGTTGAGATTAAAACATTATTCTACCATATAATAAAAAGGTTTTACCAAGGCTTATTCCAAAGTGTAACTAATATTCAACACCATGTGATGCACATCACAAATGGAACTATTGAATCAAAAGTGAAACTAACATCCATTATTACAAATGTTGTTTATATTTATTAAAAAATATTTGAACAAGATGATCATACAATAAAAAAGACAAATCATTTCAAACTTAGTCACATCGAACATGATTAAGTTGCGAGATATGTGAACACCCATGATTTCATTTTGACTAGAAATTAGTATGTGCTAATTGATGTGGCTAGTCCATTTTGAATAAAAAGTAACAATTGTTAGTTGATATGAATTGTCTTTTTTTTTAATAAAAACTAACATAGGTGCCAATTAATGTTGATTCACAAAAAACATAAATTAAATAATTATAATTTAAAATTATTTATTAATTACAATTCCTAGGGATGTACACAGGCCTCCCCTAAACATGTGGGCCACTTATGGCCTTAAAGCATCAACAAGGTGGCACAAGAAAGAATTGAATCCCTTCTTTTAAAAAGGTTTAATTGAGCAAGGCATGTGATTCATCTCCATGTTGGCAAGGCAAAGCATTAACCATTCAACCATCACTTAGTGAAAAATAATGCCAGCGCAAAAAATATAAACAAATTTTCATTTTGAATTTCATAAATTATAACTCCAAATCATGAAATGTTTATAAACATATAATTATATATATGAATCAAGGTTGGTACTAAGTAGACAACATAAAAAACAACATTTATCACGATATGTAAACATGTTGTCTTTTATGTGGTGAATATTTTGTTATATTGACTACCCACCTATAAAATTATTATTTATCTACCTATTTGCCTATTATCTACCCATTTAATTACCTACTTGACCTATTACCTAGCTAATTATTATTTATTTATCTACCTTCCTTTTTTATTGTTTACCTAATTATTTATTTATTGCTTATATACTATCTATCTACATATTTTTACCTACTCTAACCTACCTATATATTATCAATCTACAACCTACTTACCTACATGTTTACAGGCCTAAACACCTACATGCATGGGGGGCCTACAAACTACATTTGACACATATATACATAAATAATACTTTCAATGATTATAGTCTAACACATATAATATGTAACAAGCCACATCACCCATGGAGTTATTAAAATTAGTTATGTCATAATAGGCATCAACATACACCACATAAGCATGATTTGGTCCACTTATAACCTTTCTTTTTTAAGTTTGACTTAAAATTTTGACTTAGTAAAATAAGACATGTTTACTTTTCGAAAATAACAAAATGAAGAAAATAACCATGAAGGAGGTCTCCAATTAACAAATAGGCTAAGGTCATGAATAATTTAACACCAAATTTCATAATTTCAAACGCTTTCTGCATTGTGGTATCACCCACAACCCTAAACAAAATTTTGTTTACTTGATGAAAATGCCACAACATCAAAAATCCCATGGGCAATTAAATGAAAATATGTTTAATGGCAAAGACATCCATGAGAGGAGGGAATAGATGGCCAAGATTTTCACATAAAAGTTTTTGGGCTATGGGTTTTGGGTTTTTCAAATTATGGTGTTGTGCAAGTTTTTAATTATGGTCAATGGGTTTGGGGTTTGAAGGTTGTTCAAGTCTAAATTTTTTTGAAGGTATTTTTTCAAGTTCTTTTTGAAGGATTGGGCAAGTGATGAAATGGCTAGGGTTTGCAAGATCTCACAAAATTCGAAAGCAAACACAAATAATGACCAAGCAAACATTAAAAGTGACCACAATGAGAAAAAGGATGTATGCTAAAAGCTAAAGTCTTTAGAACAACAATTGTAAAAAACTTCTTCCTCATCAAAAGTGTTAAATACAAACACCATTTGGAACTAAAACTAAACTACACCTAAAAATAAGGGCAAATGCATTGTTGCTCTAATTGGTGTTCTTGCTCCAAACAACAACACAAAGTTTGCCTTTATATTATTGAAAACACGTTCTCAAAAACATTTGACTTTGGGGCCACAACCCTCTTTGAACTCTTGTGTGTTCTCTAAAATGTAGCTTGATTTTTCTCAAAGCAATTTTCTCCAAACTTTCATTTACATCTAAACAAATCATACACTTTGACAACTTTTGTTCATCTTGCACATTCCTTTCACCAACTTCACTTTTCTTACACATTTTTCTTTTTATTCCTCTTCCATACATTTGCATTTGATACTCGATTGATGTGGTTAAGATCATGATTTATCATAAAGCCCATACACGAGCATATGGGTCATTCACACATGGTGAGCATGACCTGGAATCCATTTCTTGTATGTCTTATTATGTTCCACACATGTCACAAACATTGAAAGACCACATATGGGCCCAACTAAACTTAGGTTACATGGCCAAACAAATATATGACAAACATAAAACAATTTAGTGGGAATGTGTGAATGTGGGTCAAAACATGACATGAGATGATTTCATTCAACTTCAAGACATTGCATATTTAGATCATAAACATAAGAAAGGGAGTTGGTGTTTACACACCAACCTTGCAATTTCAATTCAATCTTGGGTTCTCCAATATCCAAAGGATGTGTTTTTTTTCCAAGATGAAATCAATGGGACTCAAATCCCATTCACCATAGGTATTCAAACACCAACTCAATGTGAGTCCATGTTATCATACAATCACAATGGTGCCATTTTTATGGATGCCTTATTTGGCACAAATGACATGAAATTCCATCTATTCACCTTGATTGGGTTTGATGATTATCGCATGGGTGTCCCTTTAGCGTGGATCATTGTAAGTAGGTAAACAATTGAGGATTTGATCGAATGGTTGAAACCATAAAAAAACAGATGATATCACACATGCCACATTGGAAACCAACATTGGAAACCATCATGTTTTCTTGTTGAGAATGCACCACAAGAATTGAAGGCATTATGGTTAGTTTTATACCTAGTACCTATTTTGTGTTTATTTCCTTAAGTGTTTTTTAATATTTTTCATAAAATTTTTTATTACTTCAAATGCATTTTATGTTGTGCTGACCCCATCCATTCATGGTGATTTTATTGCATATGTGTCCCTATTAGGGTCATATGGGGTATGGACAAGGTTCCCATCTTCTTTTGTTGTTGGCATGTTCTCAAAGCATGGCGCTTATGTGGTATCGAAAAAATCAAAGATGTAAAAGTGTGGGGTGGAATCCTCCAAGACCTTCATGATGTGATGTGCATGTCCATTAATCATGGAGAAACAATTGGTGGCTTCAAAGACCATGGGAGGGTTGTTGTGAAAGAAAGCTTTCATAAACATAAGCCTGGTGATGCGTGAACAATTTACTTATGGACTTGTTACCACTAATTTGATAAGTGATAATGTTTATCATGGTTTAGTATTCAAAACTATTTTGTAATCATGTTATTCACCCTTGTGCATTGTGTTTATGTTTACAGAATTATGGATGGTGGGTGTTTGACGAATGCCCCATTCCAACCAAGACACCAAAACAAACATTGAATCATATCATGTTGCATTGAAACGTTGGTTTATTCTTGACACAAAAGGATTTAGAGGGTGTATGATTGATTACAACGTGGCAATTAACAACAACCATTGCACACCACTACGTGCACATGTTGGAAATGAAGAAAAAAAGTTTCATAAAAAACAAGGTTATGGAGGCCATTGTTATATGAAGTGTGGAAAAGGGAGCCCTTATTCCATTCACCCATGTGTAGTTAAAAAGTAGCTTAAAATATGAATATTTAAATGATATTGAAAGTAAATTTTATTTCCATTTTTAATTTCAAATCATGATGTCATAAGACAAAACAAATATCACAAAAGATTTTTAATTTTTAAAAAAATGTTTTAAATTTTTTTTAAATAATTATATTTTTTTGGATTTTAAAAAGTCCATAACATAATAAATTAAAATCACATTCCATTCAATCAATGGATATATTCTTTTTTAAACATGATTTATCCAATATCCCAAAGTCTCAAACACATAAGATTAAGACATTGTAAGATAAAAATCCATATCCATGAGTTTTGCAAATGTGACAAAAAATGTGAGCAAAATTCAAAAGTCCATTACTTATTAGCTATCTATGATTTTGATTTTGATTTGATTAATTATGATGACTTTAGATAAGTGAGTCATTTTTTCTATTATTTCAATGGATTTTATTTTATTTTATTTTTTGTATCTAGGGAATACAAGAAAAACTACCATTGTGACATCCATATAAGGTCACTGTAGTGTGCAAACACCCTGCTGTTACACCACGTAGAAGATGGATTGGGAAATAGTGTCAAACGGTTCAAAGATTGGCATGAAACATTGTTCAATCACACAAATGTATGTACTAAATAATGTTATGAATAAATGTCTCAATTATTAATCAAGACTGCTGCCATTAGCATTAAAAAAATTATTTTAAGATCAATTTTGTATGGAGCAAACCATAGCCCAAATTCATTGAACTATAATTAATAAAAGTAAATACGGGTGCAAGTATTGTAATTAAGCCCCAAAATTCCAATTGGTAAAGGTAAATACAAATGCGGGTATTACAAGTTTAAATGAATAATCAACCCTGAATGTAATACCCACATGTATGGTCACTTCAAAATAACCCATCTAGGTGGTTTGGATACCTTTAAATGAAAACTTAGCCTTAAATGTAATACTCACATGCAAGGTCATTTCGAAATAACCCATATCTGGTTTGGGTACCCTTAAATGAAAATTTAACCCTATATGTAATATTCACATTCAAGGTCACTCCAAAATAACCCATGTAGGGTTTAGGTTTTCTTTAAATGAAAATCTTATTTTAAATGCAATAGTCACATGTTGGGTCATTCCAAAATAAGCAACTAATTTCATAATAGTATGCTAACAAAGATGTGTACAAATGTTGGGGTTGTTGATTAAATGTTCCATGATTTTTACTTTGTTCATTGAAATTGAAAAGATGTTGTATTATTTATAGAACAAATAGCACAATGACAATTGTGATTAAGCCTATCTTGGTGCAATAATTTTTCATGGAAAAGTTGAACTTATAATTCATAATGTGGAATAATTATTTTAAACAATGATTTCAATAACTTATTAAAACAAAAATATAATTAAATTAATCAATCAAATATCAAATTAATGAATTTAATTTTTAGATCCAAAATTTTATTATCCAAATAAATAAAGTTAAACCAAATGATTAGTTAATTATTTTAAATAAATAAATGATTATACGATTATTGATAATTAATCATTTACATTATCTCAAATAATTTTCTATTAATTCTTTAATTATATGACATTATTTGTTGATAGTTCATTAATTATCTAAAATATTTTTCTAATCATTCATTAAATTGGGGGGAATTTTTAGGGTTTAAACATATGTGAAGCAATATAATTTCATTTTATATCTCCTTCAAAGAAAGTGAAAAAAAATTAGCTTGGAGAGATTGCGCAAAAATAAGGAACATACATTCTCTTTTTGGTTTTTTATGAAATTTATTTGATTTTTTTAGAAGATTAAGTTTTTTTTAATTGGTCGGTAAGTATTTGTAATTTAAAAGCTTAAAAATTTGGTTCCTGTTTTTTTCCTACATTCATTTTGATTTTTCTGTTTTGCATTATATAATTTGTATAGTTTGTATAGGTTTTAGGGCATATATCATTAGAATTTTTTAAAATAGGGTTTGTATAATTAGGGTTTTCATAGGGCTTATGGAAAATATCATTTGGATTTTTGGGGTTAGGTTTTATGTTTTAGGGTTTAAGAATTTATTACATATAGTTTAAGGTTTAAGGTTTATATTTTAAATTTTGTTCATTATATTGGTTTTGGATCAAATCAATTATTTAGATCCATAACATAATTATGAATATTTTTTATTTCCATATGTTTTATAGATGTTAAAGTTCAATATTTCCTAACCCACTTTTGTTTAAATGCAATAGTTGTATCATATGGTGATAATTCATTAACCATGAAACATGAAAATATTTTTAAAATATTTGATTCCCTGTCAATACATCATGAAATTCATGTTTTCAAAATTATTTCTTCACTTTACAATAGGATTTAACATATATAAAAATGAACATAATGTAAAATTGGTCACATTGATGGTACATGGGTCTAAGGTTTTATGTAAAATTTACTATCTAATGTTAAAATTTAGAGTTTGTTGAAATCCAAAAAATTAAAAGTTCATGCATAACATTTTTTCAAATATGTACATATTTATGTTTTCCCTTTTAAAGTTGTAAATTCATTTCAAAAAACTAAAACATAAAGTTTTTAATTTAATAATATTTTAATGCACGTTTTTAAATAAAAAAAAAGCACATGATTTTCTACTTTTTTTAATGTTTTGCATAATGATAAAAATGATCTTTCCCATATATTAATCCTATGTATGATTGAAATTTTATTTAAAACTTTTTTGATATATAATAAATAATTTCTTGGCTAAAATAATTATATAGTGGGTCAATAATATTTTACATTTTATATGTATATAACACAAGTCCTTATGTAAATTTTATTTTTCTATGATGTATAACATCGGTTTAAATATTGGTCTAAATATATTTATATTTATAACATATCAACTAACACATTATATATAATTAATAATATTATAGAAGTATATTTTTTATTAATTTTAATACATATAATATATTCATATTTATTTTAAATAAAAATTTTAATTGATTAATTTATATATTAAATTTAAATTATATATAAACCCATGGTTATGTATAGTTCAACTACTTTTAATGAACTTTACTTTTAATGAAAATTTAAAATTTCCAAAAGATAAGTAGATAGGTATGAAAATGTTCATAAGCTTTTAAAAGCCATGCTAGAGTTTGTGTGAATTCGGAAGCTTTGTGAAGGCCAAGTTGTTATGCAATGCTCTTGATACATCGAGAAGCTAAGCATGACTTTATCGTTTAATAAACATAGTAATAATAATAACAAGACAACCATGGAACGTAAACAAATTACCAACTGCAACATAAGTTCATCGCCAAGGTTATTAGATTGATTAAAATGTCGACATTGACCAAGCTACACAACCTAACTTAACATAAGTAATAAGTAAATATGCTTTTTATTAAGTAACCTAATTAACTATTTAGTAGCTTAACCTAGGTGTATTTAGTAGGGTATCTACGTAATATAGGCTTATTATGTCGTTTGTTCACTAATGTAGGCCTTATAGGTTGGTATCTTAGATGGTCTAGGTAGGTATTCAAGGTGGTCTAATTTACTTAGGTAAATCTATTAACTATGTACGTAGTTTACTAACTAAGTCACCCAGGCTAGTAACTTAGGCCATGTAAGTTTAGTAAACATTTATGACAGTTTAATGTCTATTCCTTTTTATATTATAACATATTAAATTTGAATTTAAAAACATATTTAAAAAAAACACATTTTTTCAATTATTACAAATATATACTATTGGATTATGATTTAGGTTTAGAGTTTGAGACATATAAATTAATTAACATTTTTTTTACAAGTCTATGGTAACTAAAATAAATTTAAAGTGCATTTTAGGGGGAATTTTTAAGGCTTAAGCATATGTAAAATAATGCAATGTCATTTTACATATATTTTAAAGAAAATGAAAAGGTTAGCTTGGAAATATTAGCAAATGGTAAGAGACATACCTTCTTTTGTGTTTTGTTACAATTTTTATTTAATTATTTACAAAATTAAAGCCAAATCTCTAATTGGTGAAAATAAGTACATGTGCGAGTATTGTAAAATTATATGAATATTTAACCTTAAATGCAATAGCCATATTCAAGTTCGTTTTGAAATAACCCATAGGTGATTTAGGGAACTTTAAGTGAAAACTCAACCTTAAATGCAATACCCACATGTAGGGCCGCTTCGAAATACTCAATATGTAATTTGGGTGTGCCTTTGAATGAAGACCAAGGCTTAAATGCAATACCTACATGCAAGTTCATTTTGAAATAATCCATAGGTGATGTAGGCAACCTTAGGTGAAGACCCAACCTTAAGCGCGATACCCACATGTAAAATCATTTCAAAATAACCAATAAATGATTTGGGTACCCAAAATATGTTTATTTATATACTTGAATTCATTTCTGTTGAAACCTCGAGTAGTTTCTGAATTTAATGTTCTAATAGCCATGACAATTAATTCTCATGAATAATTATCAAAAATAATGATTTGAATAACTTATTAACATAAAAAATCTAATTAAAATAATAAATTAAATATCAATTTATCAATTTATTTTTAGATTTAAATTTCAATTATTTGAACAATTAAGGTTTAACCAAATAATCAGTTAATCAATATTAAAAATAAATGATTGTCTAAAATATGATAATCAATCATTTAGATTATCTAAAATAATTTTTTAGTAATTCCTTAATTATGACGTTATTTGTTGATACTTATATTAGATTATTATGTCATATGAATCTTGTACATATTGCAATGGAGACCTATATGCGGGCATTGCAAAAAATGTTAAAAATTAACAACTATTTACGAGACCTATATGTGGTTATTGCAATGGATGTAAAAAATCAACAACTATTTACAAGACCTATATGTGGGTATTACATATTTAAAATGGCCTTATGGAAGTTAGAATAGAATGGATGTAGATATTGCATCTTTGGTTTCATGACAATGCTAATAAATTAATTATAATGTGGGTATTGTTTTTAAAATCTTTAGGTGATGTGAGTTCTAATACATGAAATGTAGGTATTGCATAATGTTCATTTCGATCTTTATAAACCTTAGACAAATTAATTATAAAGTGTGCATATGGAACTATTTAAGTTTTGATTTTTACATTTAAAGCACTAAAAAGATGATAAAAAGGAACACATATGATTAAACATATACCCATCAAATAATTGTGACTAAAAGAAAACATTATATTGATAAAAGATGTACAAAAATGGGTGGATCAAAAAATGCTGAAGAACCCAATGAAAAAAAAAGGTTTTTTTATAGTATATCAAAGGACCAAAGTTCAAAAAGTGGGTGGTCCAAAAAATGAAGGGGTTGAAAAAACCTAGCTAACTATATAAAGTGGAAACCCCTAACCCTATCACTATTTACAATGTTGTGTTTGGTTCGGTAAGTAACTACTGCATTTGCAACCCTTGCTGCATGACAAGTAATGTACAGATGGCAATGTTGCATCTCAATGTGAACTGCATTTGTAATAATTTATTCTTTTGTTTTGCCCTGAACCCTATAAACACCAAAAAATCACCAAGTTAAACCCTAACACACCTTGGATGAAACAAAATCATAAAAAAAAAAAACATTGATTATTATGTTTTCTTATCTTCCATGAATCATTATAGATTCATGGAAATTCAATATAATTGTCAACTTTTGTGTCCGATTTGGTTTAATGGACTTTTGATCCCAATTTTTGACATCCCATGCCATTTTCAATTGTTGTGCATATGTAGAACATGTGGATCAAATCATCTTTTGTAAAATTTCATCCTTCTCCATCCATGATGTTTGCATCTCAAGGCACGTTTCTCATGCCCCATGCATTAAAATCCAACACTTGCAACAATTGTTTTGAAATAAATTTGACCAAAGTTGGTTTTGGTAATGGTGGACATTGTTTTGCAACAATTATCCCATTTGTGTTGAGCTTTGGCACAAATGTGATTAGTAATCTTTTGATCATTCTGCTTCTACATGACCATGGCATGTCCCAAAATGCAAGTGTTCATTTTAGCATGGTCTTGATGTCTAGGATTTCATTTAGAAGTTGAAAGCCTCCCATGTTTGGCTTTTTTTGCCATTAAGCCATGCACCTTTTTCAAATGTTTGGTTAACAACCATTTGGCAACATATGTGACAATACAAGTGCCAATTTTACATTTCCATTTTGACCCAACCTTCATCCATTCTTTGTCTTTCCAAACCATATTAGGTGGACAAGGGGGTGTTGGTGGCTAAGAGGCCTGGCCGATTTAAAGTTATAAACTTAAACCAAAAACTATAAAAAAAGTAAGTTCTTATTTTGTAAAAAAAAAAACTTAACTTCAAAAACTTAAACATAAAAAAACCACACAACAGAATGCAAATATTATAAAACATTAGATCAAATAATCAAATTTAGCTACCGCAAACTCTAACCTTTTTCAAATATTGCAATAAAAAAATTTTGACAAAAAAAATCCCACACCTTCCATCATTTAATGGGAAGGTGCAAATATAATTAAATTTAAATATTTTTATACTTTTTTTTTTGCATTCAATTTAATATATGTAAATTCTAAAACAATTTAACCCACCACTTTTCGATCGAAATTCCCAATCTATACTGGGAGGGATTTCATCATTTGAATTGCAGATAATCACCATTGCCAACTTTAAACCACATGGATTGCTTAATTCATCAATTCTAGTTTTGATGGAACAACATTTTGCTCCTCAATTATGAATTCTAATGGAACAACATTTTGTTTCTAAACTTCCAAATCACCACCAATTTTCTTCAGTTTCTTTTTTATAGCCATTAAACCTTAAACATTCAAAAAAATCACAAAATCATTGTTAATTATCAATTCTAATGAACTCGCCTTCTTTGCAACAAAAGGACTTGAGAAGAAGACTTTTTTCTTATCAAATAGAGAAAAGAAAAAAAGGAAGGCAATGGTAATTATAGCTATTGTCACCTTCTTTGCAACAAAATAACCAAAAGTAAATAAGAGAAAAAAAGAAGGAAAAAAAAAAGAAGGCAATGGGTTGTTATTGTTTCCTTTTTCGCAGCAACACCAATAAAGAAAAAAAGGCAACAACAAAAGTTGTCATCGTCTTCTTCCCAACAACAAAAAAAACCACAAAAATGATAACTCTATGATGTTGTCTTTGTGTTTCATAGGAGCGAGAGCAAGAGGAGGAGGTGAAAACAACGACGATTGTGTTGTTTTTACCTTTGACTGTTGCTCCTAAGCTCCATAGCTTGAGCGCTCCACAACTTGAGCACTCCACAACACTTTAAGGTAGGGGAGGGTTTAGGGTTTAGGGTAGGGGAGGTAGGTAGGAAGGGAAAACTTTGGGGCAGATAAAAGGGTTGAATACAAATTCCTTGGCTGGGTGGGTTAGATGTGTTTAGGTTCATCCCAAGCTTCATAAAACCTGGCAAATGCTAACTTTGCCAGAATTAAATTAATTCTGGCACATTTGTCGCCTTAATACTGGCACATCTGGCATATGCTTTATTTTTCGTAACAGGCTTCCCCCTACTAGAAGATAAAATCAAAACGGACACCGCTACTACCATTTTCGCGGCCATCATAAACAAAACACAACTAGGCAAAGAATATGTTGAATGGAATGGACATGGAGACAAACTCACACTATTATTCAAGCGAAAGATTAGCGTTTGATCATTTTGATTTGTTCCAATTGTTTCGCGTGCATAATGCCCGCGAGGGACAGACTCGTCAAGCTGCTACGGGAATCATTTTTTTCCCATTTAACGATGGAAAAGTCACTCTCGACGAACGTCGTATTTGGGAATGTTGTGGCCAGTCCATCGCATAGTTAACGTAACTGCATGAAGCGCCCCTTCAAGCAGTCCCATGCCTCGTTAAAGAACTTCTTTTCGATGTGCTTGTCGAGGGCAACCTTCACATCTGGCTTGCGCGCGTAGACAGTGAGCAGTTCACGGTGTTCGCTCTCTGTTTTATTAATCAGGTCCGTGCTCCAGTGTTTGGCTAGGTGCATGTGGTATTGATCCACTACTTCTGTCGCAACCTCATTTTGGGGCTAAGTGTGAGAATGCAACTCACATTCCCAAAAGTGGGAAAATGGAGTCCTCTGGGGTTCCCGAAAACTCATAGCTCGTAATAAAAGGGTCAAAACACCTCGCCTTGAGATGTTCTTTATATCAATGGAAAGGTCTTGAAATGTAGATGCCCAAAATGGCCTCTCATGGGCCGTTTGGACATCTGCAGCCCAAGTTATGGTCAAAAGAAAGGCCGGGAGTTAAACTGCCAATTTGATTCCCGACCACTAAAAGTCGGGAATCAATCTCTTCCCAATGTCGCCTCAAAGAGTGCAACACAACGTTGGAAGGCTCTCAACGAGAGCTACAACTTTGGTTTAGACCTCGTCCCGATCCGAGTTCGGGGTGAGGAGCTATGAACGTCCAAAGTCCTAGGACTCCAACCCGAGACAGTTTCGAGACTCCAACTTGGGAGTCTCGGGAAAAAGAGTCATTCGGATGTAGCCTCCGCGGTGAGACGTAGAAAATACTATATGGGGGAAGGTGGTGGCTTCCCCCGAATCCGGGCCATGGTGAGTTTTGTGTGTGAAAATGCCCATGGCTTGTCCCAACACCCAAGGGTGTTCCCAAATGCTAACTAACCCTCTTGTGGTTAGTTTTGGATGTAGATTCAAGCTTGATAATCTAGTCCCTCTTCCTAGTCTAATCCCGGGACTTCTAGCACGCCCCTCTACCCCCTTTTAGTGCTGGAAGTCGGGAGTAGCCCCTAAGTCCCAACGAGGGACTCAGGAGCGCGTCAACTTCGCTGATGAACACACCAGGACGCATCTTGACGAGATCCGGCACTGGCATCACGGGGGGCGCTTCCAATTCCTTGGCATTGTTGTTGGAATCACGTTCCGCCTAGATCTGGAATCCGTTCGCCACAATGGAAATCGAGAAGATGCTAATCTCCTGCAATGTTTGTTGTTTTTCAATGTCGAAAAGTTCGTTGTACAGATCGCATGCCCACGAACCTTGATCGTGGATGTGCATGACGACGACATCTTTGGTGACGATCTAGCCATCTCACTAAATGATCGTGGTGGGATCGATCTCGTTGATCAACGCAGCATCCACAGTAAAGCGAATGTCTAAACCGGCTGCAATGTCCGACATCAGGTTCGACACCTCTTGGTGCTGCTGAAAGATTACCAAGTTCGGAGACTGGAACATGGCAATTGTGACGGCGATCCGCTCGAACAAAGGTGCTAGCGCTCCCGCGATAACCCACCATTGCGTGGATGGCACTTGAACGGGTCGCTTGTCAGCCACGTGAATCATTAATCGACGACGGTGTTCCAGAAGCCAACGTAGAATACTACCGAATGTGACCCACTACGTCGTGTCCTTCGAGCACTTGGAACCCATTTCGGTGATGAGGATTCGCTGAGCACGAATATGCACAGAGAACACGTGGGCAACCTTGTAGAACGCTTCGTCCAACACCCCATGTGTGGCATTCTTGACAATGATATCGAGCTGGTGAGGGACGCACCAAATGCGAAGCACAGGATTCGAGCATTCATTCTCTAGCAATGTGACAACACTAGCGTGTCGACCAGTCATGGTGTTTTCTCCATCCGAGCTGATCGAAATGACTTTTTCATGCCAGGATGGAGACACGGTGTTAAGCAGAATCTTGATGAGCTTCACGTAGTTTTGAGCAGTATGTCGTTCGAAGAATGGAACGAGGACAAGGTGAAGGTTGTAGAGCATGCCTTTCACGCACACGTGAATTCGCTGATCGAAGAGAGGAACACCCAAATGAGTGTTTGCATCAGTAGCTAGTGAAAACGCCCAAACCGTTGGATCCGTGAGAACATCGGAGATGATCTGCATGGAGACGGCAAGGAGAATGCGAACGAACTGACCGACCATGTGGTCTTTGAGGCCGCTGCATTTGGCATTCTTGGTCGCCGAACGATGTTGTTCAATCACCTTGGATGTCTGCCGAAACGACAACCCAACAGAAATGTGCTGAATTGCGAGGTCGAATCGCAGAGAGTTCTTGATCGTCACTAGGTATGATTCGTCCTCCTGCGGTTTGAACAGCTTCATGGCGTTGGCCTTTGTGATCGGTTCAAACGCATCGTCTTCTTCGTTTTCCTCTGGATGGAAAAATAAATCTCCCACCACATCATCGACGATCGTAGGCTTCGAAATGACGAAATGTAGGTTATCCTTGTCCTTGTCAAAGAAACTGTGAATGCCAGAGACCTCCTTTTTCTTGAAGAATGCAAGCCTCTCTTGATGCGAGAGCAATTGATAATTGGTCCAATCTTCGTGATGTTGAGATTCGTGATGATTTTTGTAGGCCTCGGGTTGGAACGAGAACTGGAACAGTTGCGTGTTCTTGGTGTGTTGGCGTTTCACATCGGGACCTTCATGCTTCTCGCGCCCGATGTGGACACAGAAAAGGCATTGCACAGTTGTAATCATGCCGCCTACCGATTGCTGCACCGGTTGAAGACCGTATTCCATAGTGTGTTTGTCCTGAAACGGTGTCTGTTGACTCATGATGACATGCAAGGTGCGAACAAGATGTGCAGTATCAAGAAGAGCAGGATCAGCAGGCCGATCGACGAACGTGCGCGCACACACACACAACAAGATTGATAAAACTATAGTGAATGCACACTTGATGACCTCCTTAAATTTGATGATTTCAGTTTAGTGACTCCGCGGTGGGAAACCCCAAAAATGACTGCACCCAAATCACTATTTTGGCCCTCAAAGGCTCAAATCGACTACCAAAAAATAGTGATAGTGACCGTTTTAGTGACTTGCGATGGGGATGCTCTTAATAACTGTATTACTTAATTATGGCACTTTGGCGAAATTAATTCTGGCAAAGTTGGCATCTAAAAATAGAATGCCAAGTTTTATGAGGCCTTGTTCATCCCCAAAACGGCTTGAACAGCCTCATCCTGAACTGGTGCACTGGTGGCTGCTGGTCACTCCAACCTATCTGTTGCTATTTCTAACAGCTGCCCGACACTGAAAAATAATTCAACACTTGTAAGAAATTTGATGTTCAAATGTTCAATTTTTCTTGTTCCTTTTTCATTTCATTTCCCTTCCTTTCCTTTTCTGTTGCTGCAGCAGAAAAGCGTCGGTAAAAAGCTCTTGGCACACGCATTTCCAGTCAACCATTCCTGAATGTAATGTAACTGGAGGTCGAGCTATTCTGACTATTCCGGACTGGAATGCAACTGGAGCTATTCTGAGTATTCCGGACTTGTAATGTAGCTGGAGCGTTTCAGTAAATTTTTGTCGGTAAAAAAAGCTCTTGCCACACAACCTCCACGTCAACCGATTCCTGACCGTAATGTAACTAGAGCCGGAATAACCCTGACCGTTCCGGACTGTAATGCAACTCGACCTGGAACTATTCTGAGTATTCCCGTCTGTAGTGTCGCTGGAGCTCGAGCTCCTGTGAAGTCGGAGCGAGCTACTCTTCGGCAAAGATTTCGTCTTAAATTTGTCTCAAGTTTTGCAAATTCGAGCCGGTCGGGAAGCAGCTGACGGCGAGTTTGGATCAATTACAAAGTGCCGTTCAAAGTGAATTTTCACTGAAATAGAGGAAAAATTCAGCAACAAGATGTGTGAAGAAGATTGTAAACCTCTTGGGTTTCTTCTGGGCTTGCCCTTCATGCTCCTGGCCTTCCCATTTACCCTCGTTGGTATTGTGCTCTGGATCATCACGTTAGTCACCATCTGCCCCCCCAGCCTTGTTTCTCTTTTGCTTCTTTTCCTGTCTCCCTGCTATATAAACCCTTCTAGCTATCACATCAAATTTCTTGGCAAGCTTGTTTTGAGAATTTATTTTGCTTGAGCAGTTCCAAGTTTCATCTTCAATGTTTCTTTTGGAGAGAGGTCTGTGGAAGTTTGTTGCCACAGTGGGTATGAGAAGAGAACTTCCGATTGCAAAGCTTTCTATACCTACCCAACTTCTTCAGCAACAGTGGGTTGAGATTGTGAGACTTTGAGGATAAGAGGGACTGACTGATAGGGGGGTGTCAATGTGGGTGGTGGTGTGTGTGTGATGATGTATGGATGGATAATGATGATGGCGCAGTGCACCTCTCGCATGCTGTTGTCCTTGCTTAATCTGTTTTACAATACTTGCAAAACTGGGATTGACACTCATCAAAGCACCTGTTTCTGTCATGAGATGGTTCACAAGACAAGTCCCCTGCTGATGAAGAAGCACATCAACAACCAAGCAACACATCAATCCATCCTGTGTCCCACCCCACTGTTAGTCTCCCGTCTTCTCTTCTCCTTCTCCTTCTCCCCATTGCGGTTTCTGCTTTGCTTTCATCTTCTTCTTCTACCAATTGGGGTTTCTTCTTTTTCTTCTTCTTCTCCCCATTGGGTTTTCTGCTTTGCTTCCCCAGAAGGATTTGTAAATTGTTATGCCCCTGTGGAGTTCTTCATTGTTTCTAGACAACAATATGCATGCAATTTCAATGAAGCTGTTCAACAGCAAGTGTAGAGGAGCAATTTGTAAGAGTGGTGTGTTTTCCCACAACTGTAATCCTTTTGCAGCCATGAATCCATGTACAAATCTGATTATCTTAAATTTTGTATCTTCTGGATCTTCTGCCCATGTACACAAAAACCAATGAATCATTGGTGGTGCTACACACACAGAAAATTGATGGAGTCTTCTGGGTGAATGATTGGTGGATTGATTCATCAAGATTGTTCAAGATTTTGATCAATCAATCCAGATCAAAACTAGGTTAAAATTCACAGAATGAAATCGACACTCAAAGATAGACAATCAATCTTGGAGCTTGAATTTGCTTGCGCATGTGTGTGAGGGAAAAAAAAACAATAGCTAATTGATTCAACAACTGGTAGAAGATTTGATCAACACCTATATAAATAATAAGGCTTGAATGACAATAAACCTTGGCATTCCCTTGATGGGTGGTGCAAGAATTTTGCAGGGGCTTTTGCAACAGGACTTTTGTAAGCTCTAATGAGTAGCATGATGCTGAGGTGCAAGCTCTAGCAGCATACAGCAAATCAATCTGGTGAGAAATGCTACAAAGATATTAATGGTTTAGGGTTTAGGGTTCAGGGTTAGGAAATCAATCTGATATGTAAATCAACAACTCAAGCTCCTACTTGATCCATGTTTCATGTCACAAAACTGCAAAGAAAATCAGTGTGGCTTTAAACTTGTCATGTGCCAACAAATCAGGCTTCAATAAGTATGGTAACCTTCAATGAAACCCTAAGGTTATTTAACTGCTAACTAGCAGTGGCCTGAGGTGTAAAGCACAGATTGTAAAGTTTGTAACCTAATTTTATAAAGTATATGCACTTGTTTGTGAAATTCAATTTCTGCAAAAAAAAACTGATTTTTTATTGAATTTTTTTTTCTCAAAATTCAATAACTCCTTCATCATCATAGGTCTGAAAATTATGAAATCACCTTGGTGCAATGGTATTCTTCAAGTGTATATGGAGTACACCCTCATTTCCCTAAGTTATTAAAAAATGAGTTTTATTGAATTTTCAGTGATTAGAAACATTCAATATTCAAAAACTCCCACACCATAGGTTTGAAAATTACTAAACCACCTTAGTAGTGCACCTGTGAGTATCAAGCACTTTCTAGCACTACCAAGAACCGAGCCAAGGCACTGTGGTTTGGGAGATCTCAACTCAACAAAACAAACAAATTGCCTTCCTTAACATAAAGATGAATGTTTTGACACTAGAATAGTAAATTTATCCTATGTAAATTAAAATGGTCATTAGACTTTTAACCATAGTTATATGTGTGACAACCTTTTCTCATTAGAGGTTAAAACGAGTGTTGGCTGGTTATTAAGAGAACATCTTATTCTTCTAAGCTTATTACTTTTTCAAGTTTTCTTCCATTTTCACATATTTCTTGTAATTGGTGGAAGCTTTGGAACATAATTTATTCGTTTGCTCATTTGTGACCCCATTTTAGTTGTTTTGCGCTTCTGGTTTGGACTTGGGTCATTTGTCTTCGTACTTCCTTTTCTCATTCATTAGGTGCTTTGTTCAATCAAATTTACCAGGGTTTCATCAATTTACATGGATAGTTAGAATTTCATCATAGTAGATTAACAATCCTAAAACCCTAAACCTGTTTATGACACTTGCAATTTGTGATGGCCGAATACATTTTTCCTTTGAATTCCGAGTTCATAGTTGACTGCCATGTTAGGTCAGTTGTTACATGGCTAACCTCATTTTTGAAAATTAGGCCACATTAAGAAAGCCAAACCAAACAAAAAAGAAACTAAACCTTACCTAGGTACTATGATAGGCGGTTTTCAAGGTGGGTATTTGAGAATTGACCTTTATGCATAATATATGGTTATTATCCCAAAAAAAATAAAATTGAATTTAAAAAAAAAAAGATAGCTTGTGAACTTCAAAAAAAAAACAAAACTACATGGTTAATTGTGAAAAAAAAGTAATAAATTAGTTTAAACGATATTGTTGAAAAACTTCATTGGTAAAATGTTAATGCCCATGATGGGTTTGGTGGTGGGTAACAATTGAAAATCAAGTTGGCTTGTTGGGTTGTCCCCCATCTTCAATTAGAAAATAGGTGCATAAAAAATTTGTAAATTTTTTTGGAAATCTTATTGGTACTCTATTTAAGGGATTTTTTTAATGTGATTTTTTTTTTCAAAATCTAAAGTGTTATATTCTTTGACATTCCAAGTTTTTGTTTGCCTACCTCCAAAAGATCAACACCATGGTAGGTGAATGGATTTGGCACTAATGAAATTATTCTTGAAATTGCTGATTTTGGGAGAAATTTTATTGCCCACAATTTCAAATTTTAGAGTTCTTTCACCAAAAAAATAAATTATATATATGTGTGTGTGTGTGTGTGTGTGAAAATTATATTGTAATACATAAATAAATAAATAAATATTCAAAACCTCAGTGCCGAATCCATTCATATATGAGGGTAATATTATAACTGAAATAAAAATGATGTCAAAAATAAAATCTAGGGTATCCAATCCGCAAATGTATACGGTTGAAATTCATTTGGGTTGAGTATATATGTTTTATTTTAGTGATTTTTCCTTGGACACTGGAAATACCTTAGAATTCAACTAGCCAATTGTTATGGAGGTTTAGTCAAGTTTAGGTTTTGTAAACGATTAAATGAGCTTCAAAATAACTAAACTTCAACTAATTCTATTTCCAAAACAAATTCACCTCATATGGTAAGTATCTAACCTTACCTTAAACCCTAAACCCTTAAACAAGGGCCCCAATCATTCAAGATTTTTTTTCTTCTTCTTTTCTTATTGTTTTTTAAGTAATAGGATTGAACAGGAAAAAATTTGGCCCTTTCAAAAACAAACCGCCAAAAAAATCCCCATTGGGAGGTGGGGGGGGGGGGGGGGGGGGGTTCCTTGTAGTATTGGCAATACACAGCTTTGCAATAATGATGATGAAAAATAATTCACGATACTAAGAATTTCCTCAATTAAATTATTTTTAAAAAAAAAATGGTCATACCTTGTGTTGGTCACTAGTTCACACTTCAAGTGTTAACTAACATTAAATCTTTGAAAAAAAGTAGATCTCAAAACTTAACATTATTGTTAATTTTTAAAAATGACAAATTAACTCAATGTTAATCATATATCATTGTTCATTCTTATTTTTAGCATAAATTATTTTGATATGTGTGTATATTAAAATTGTAAAAAAATCAAAACTCAACGTTAATTAACATCATGTGTGAACTTGTTGAGATAATGTTTAAGAGGTTGATGATGGTAGTGTGCAATGTTCAAAAATTGTGATTTGTGGGCACTTTCATTGATGCTAAGGTGATGTTAGTTGTAAGCCCCTTAACACCAAATTTGGCCATACGTTTATTATTATTATTATTATTATTATTATTACTAAAGGGCTCAATCATCCTTGGGAAGGATTATGATTTCTATGCTCTCATTTATAGGGATAAAATAGAGAATTTTTTTTATTGTTATTTAACATTTTAGGGTTTGACCTTCCGCCCCCACCACCCTTTTCTCAATTAATTTGATACCAAATTTGGTGGTGGTACCTACCTCTTTAAAAGACTCCCCCCCCACCCCAAAAAAAAAAAGACAAAAAACAAAAAAAAGGGGACCCCTAATCAACTTTTCCGAATTTGGAGGAGGCCCAGCGAAATTCTCGGGCTGCTGCTACTGTCGGTACACACAGTTTTCACCGGCTATCACCAGTCCTCCCACTGGTGTCACCGGCGGTCACCAGTCATCAACTTCTGGTTGAGCGCACGGGTGACCGGAACGTTGCGTCGCAGACAAGGGGGTGCTGCACCACGACTGTTGTCGCGCGCGCGAGCTCTCGCGAGGGAGAGACGGAGAGACGCTGAGAGAGATCTTTCGATCTCGTGTCGTACTCGTTTCATTCCATCGCTTGTTGTGGAACGAATTCTTCAAAGCTTCTTCAATCACTGTTCTGATATCGCCGTAAAATTTTCTTTTTTCTTTTTTTTGCTGCTGCTGCTGCTTCTGCTGTGCCAGAGCGAACCCCTCAATGATGTCTCCTTGCAATTCTCACCCCTGGCTTGGCCTTTCCTTATGAAATGCACATTTTGTACCATCCTAGTGCGTCATTCTTCTTCAACCTCTTTCTTTGTAGTCGTCATCGGCGTGTTTTGCGTGTTTTAGCTTTTATTTTATTTTTCGATTTGCTAGTTCTTAACTATTTGTAGTTATTATTTGTTCGAAGAACTCATTCCCTGGAGCTGCTTTGATAGTGTGCCTTGTTACCAGAATAGTTAGTTCCAACGAGAAGCTTTCAGATATGAATTCTTCCCTCTGTGCAAAATTTCTTATTTTCTAGCTGCCGTGTTTGCGGCATCTTGTCTACCTATGCTGCTGTATAATAGTTAATGCTGCGAAGCGTTTTGTGGCTTGATTCTTCTTCTTCTTCTTCTTCCTCCTCCTCGTCCTCCTCTCTTCTTTCAGAAAAGTCTGCTGTGTTCTAATATTGAGCACAGGTTTTTCGTATATGTAGGAAACACCTGCAGCATCAACAAAGAAGTGTAAGCAGACCAAGATGATGATGATGATGATCATCATCATTGAGTTAAGAAATTATATCAGAAGTGCTATCTTTCTTGAGAAGGTGTAAACCTGGTTTCCAAGGGACAGCACTCTAGCTCCTCAACAACGGTAAGTCCAAGCTCTCTGTCACCATACTTGTCTTTTAGGGTATTGATAATGATGATGGCAAGGAGCCAGTTTTCGTTCTTTGTTTTAGGAAACAACATTGGCAAAGTATTCTTCATTAATGCTATGGAAACGACGATGTTTCTGAAGAGTTCAAATGGATAAGACTCACAGCCAGATTTGCAATTAGGGTGCATTCAGAAACTGGTCTTTCAACCTTGTCTTGTGGAATACTTGTAAGGTAGGAGCAGAGGCTGAATCTGTGCTTGCTCATGAGCTGTAACATAGAGATTTTGTGACAAGTTATTGCTAAATACTAGAACAGATGATGATACAGCAGTCTTCACAATGACTGCAAATCAGGTTGAGAGGTGCACATATATATTTCTGGCAAGCCTGCTACAGTTGTACTTTCCTTTGCGCACATGCTCAGTTCTGACCAGCTGTTTAGGGTTTTCTGGTCCTGGTTTCATGCTAGCAGTATGCAGTGTTTAGGGTGGTTAGTCAGTTGCCTGATGTTGTTCCTGCAGCCACACTTGTTGAAAACAAACTTTCAATGTTTTTTTTTACTGCCTCTTCAATTTCTTTCATATTGCATGCTGCATTCCAGTTAGTCTCCTTTTAACATCCCTTAGCTGAAGAGAACTCAGAACAAACAGAGCTTTGCAGTAGGTTGATTGGGTCCTGTTCTTTTATGCAGCCTTCAAACTGCTAGTTATGGTCTTGTCAGTATAAGTGTTTCCATTTTCCTCTGACCATTCCACTTCCTTCTTTGCACATCATGAATCTGGTCTCTTGGGACATTAATGACATTATTTCTTGTTGTCACATGGCACTGCTCTTGTCAGTTTTTGCTGTGCGAAGATAACCTCTGTTGCAAGTATGAGTCTTGGTGAATTGCTCATACCTTAAGGAAATTTTTGGTGATTTCTTTAACAGGAGCTGGGAAGGAAGAAGTTTCTGAAATGGATGTGACAATGACACACAATCCCCTGCCGAAGGTAGAGGAAATTCTTGCATCCCAGATCAGGATGAGTGAAGGTGTAAGACATGCAGTGAAGGAAGTGGAATCTTTCAAACATGAGTGTCTGGAGCTTGAAAGGAAAGTTGACACACTTGCAAGCTTATTGAAACAGGCAGCTCGTTTCTCCATCACGAATCCAGCTGGGCTTTATGAAAGCCCAACCCAACAGATTGCAATGGAAGTTGAGAAAACACTTGAGAGAGCACTTGGTCTTGTGAAGAAATGCAGGCGGAGTGGGATGCTCAAGCGTGTCATCACAATCACAAATGTCTCAGATTTCCGGAAAGTAAACCTGTATCTTGATAATTCAATTGCAAATGTTCAATATCTTCTGAACATTTCTGCAAGTGGAGAAGATCGCCCTATTCATATGGGGCTTCCCCCCATTGCCTCCAATGAACCAGTTTTGTCCATAGTGTGGGATAATGTCTCAATAGTGCATGTTGGGAATGCTGAGGAGAAGGCTCAGGGCGCCTCATATTTGGCAGACTTAGCAAAGGACAGCCGTAATGCATCAATCATTTGTGAGGAGGGTGGGGTGCCACCGTTGCTACGTTTGTTGCGGGAGGGAACTCCTGCAGGACAGGAAGAAGCAGCAAGGGCTCTTGGGTACCTGGCTGCTGATAGGCGTCGTGTTCTCAGAATGCGGAAAGAGGGTGCCATCACATTCTTCCTAGAAATTTTGGTTCATGGCCCCATGAAAGTTCAGGTGAGCTTATTTTATTGCAAACCTTCCAGCTCTGTGTATCGATCATTTCTGACAATTACTACATAACACAGCTTGCAATGAAGAAGCCCAATTTACTACATTCGTAATGCAGAAACATTGTAAGCTAGTGATAGTTGCACCAAACTGGCAGCAACAACCAAAGTGGTGAGTTAACTCTTAAGCTTTTGTGTGTGAGAGTTGCTGTTGGTGGTCAACTAAGCAAGAACTTGTATGTAGCCTGTAACATTGGTCATGCTGATATGAGCAATAGTGACATCAAATGGGCATGCTCCTGTTGTTCTGACTATCTCTCTTGAATTGGTACCTTTGCAAGCTGCAGTTTGATGCTTGGTAGTTGGAATTTTATGTTAATTACATTGAGGAATTGTGCTGATTCCTGTAAAATGATCGTCTTTCAGGCTATGGTTTGTTGGGCTATATCACAATTTTGTGCAAATGATCGGGAAGCACAGGTTGAAATTGCAAGTGCAGGTGGGATCCGACTCCTTGTCTTTTTGCTAGGGCATGATACTGTTGATGATTTGAGCAAGACTACGAAAGCCATGAACATCCACACAGTTGTCAAGACAACAATGACAAATCAAAAGAGTGCCAGTGGTAGTTACAGAGAGCAACCAGATCGAGAGGGGGAACCAGGACCTGATAGCAATTTTGAATCCTATTCCAATTCCCTTTCACGAATCACTCCAAAGCCAAATGCAATCCATAATGCTTCCCGCAGTATTTCTGCAAAGTCCACCAGCTTGGAAAATGGGAAGTTGTCACTGCAGAGCTCTTCCCTACGCACAACAAGCCAGAACAGTCGGGACAATGAGGACCCAGAAACAAAAGCCAAACTGAAAGCAGAAGCAGCCCGTGCACTATGGAAGCTAGCCCAGAACAACATTCAGAACAGCAAGAGCATCACTGACACCCGTGCCCTGCTTTGTTTTGCAAGGCTGATACAGTTTGATGAAAATGATGTGCAATACAATTGTGTCATGGCGGTTATGGAGATAGCAGGGGCAGCAGAGCATGATGCAGAACTTCGCAGAGCAGCTTTCAAGACCAATTCTCCTGCTGCTAAGGCTGTGTTGGACCAGCTCCTGCGGGTTATTGAAAATGGCCATCCTGAGCTGCAGGTTTGTGAGGTTTTCGTAAATTTTCTTTTACCTTCATTGTTACTGCAATTCATACTTGTGGCATAGATTTGATTTAACAATTTGCATGCAGTATGGTCATCAATACTTCCAGGGTATGACTGGGTACTGACAGAGTACTTCCTGGTTATAGGCAGGGCCCATATATTGGTGTTATGAGAGCTTGAATATAATAACACCCAGCATTATTATGACTATACATTTGAAATGCTCTTTTTCTAGGTACCATGTCTGACAGCTATGGGAAGCCTTGCACGCATATTTCCAGCAGCCGCACGTGTTATACCTCCAATTACAGAGGCATTGGCAAGCCGGGATGTTGCCGTAGCTGCTGAGGCCTCACACACTCTTTATAAGTTTGCAAACAAGGAGAATTACCTCCATGTTGACCACTCAAGAACAATTTTGGAGTCAAATGGGGCTTTGCATTTGGTGGCTTTGTTAAACTACTTGGACATGTTCACACAAACATCGGCACTCAATCTCCTTTGTTGTTTGTCCATAAATGTTCCAGAGAGTAATCTGCTTGCGCAAGCCGGTGTGTTGAAGGCATTGGAAAGCATGACCCGGACAGCAGTGTTGAGTCAAAACATAGAACTAAAAAATAATGTAATGGATGCCATTGCAAAGCTTGAGCTTTACCAGAGTGGCAGCCATGGGAACTCATCAACAAAAGAAACTTATGTACCATAGTTTTGGAGAGCCCAAGGCTGTGATCATTCTTGTTGTGTTTTGTTTTTGTTTGGCTGGAATCGACATGTTGGTTACCTGAGACTGTGTTTGTAGAGTCTCCTCTGCAATCTCATAGATATATATTTTGGAAATGCCTTTCAAAAGTTTTTCTTGCTTGCAGCCATTGTTATCATGCAGATAGTTTCAGGCTGCTTTAATACTACATGGCTTTTGTTATCCTTACTCATGAACTGTTTTGAAGTTGGAGATTTGGGCTTGATTTTCATGTATCTTACACTGCCCAGTGATTTTGTTCAGCACTGATGGTGTTGTTATCCATATTTTCAGAGTCATGGATTATGCACTGTGGCTTTGTTGAAAGTGTGCATGATTTTGCAGTGCAAGGAGGTGCCATAATGTCTTTTGTTGGGTATTTCCTGTTGGATAAGCATTTCAGGTCTTCCATTTGGGAGCGCAATTCCAGCACCACCACCAACACAGGTATCTTGATCTTACTGCTGACAAACTCAGTCTCTATGTTTTTTTCTGGCTCAGGAAAGTCTCACCACTGATATGCTGGTTGGTGTTTTGTTTGTAGTGCAGGATTGACACTGATGGAGAGGAAAGACAAACTCATAGAATGGGAAACAACACAAGTCTATTGGAACTCCCAACTGAGTTTGGCACTCAACAACTGGGTAAACCCATGTTGCAAGATCAGCAGAACATTTGGCTTGTGAACATTTTACTGCCTTATGACTGCATGCAAGTGCAAGCATCTTGAAACATCTGAATCGAATCTCGGTAAGAATTACATCTGTTTCATCCTCTACAGAATCATGAGAGCGTCGGACCAGACAACAGCAAGCTGGTGGTGTTACTTCTTCATTGGTTACTTGTATGTCACGGCACTGTAGATGGGTACTGAATTCTTTTATTGGTATCATCCTTGTCAGGAGGATAGTACCAACTATACAGCTGGCTCTGTAGCTGATAATAGGAGCTGAAAGTTTCTTGCCTTCTTGCCCAACCAAGGAATCTATTTAATGTTCTTTTGGAGCCACAATGAAGACACACTTGGTATGAGGACATTCCAAGTGTGCAATATGGAATGCAGGTGAGGGACATTGACCATGGCTTGCATCTGCTTCAACATTTTATCTGCAGTTCCAGGCAAGTAACACAATATTTTCCAACCTAGTTTTCACGTCTCCAAAATTCTGCTTGCTTCTTCAGCTTAAGCTGGTCCACAGACTGGTGACAAATATGGCCAATTTTTTATGACGATGCAAGATCAAAGATGCACTTAATACTTGTTAACTGAGAGATCAAATTGAATTCTACATGCAACCATGTATAAGATAACACTCATTGGATCTCATCACGGTACCAGCAGAGAATATTGACAGTGAATTGGATCTCTGTTTACATCGGCATTTCAGCTTCTTGTTATATGTTGTTCTGTGGGTTTAACTAACTACTAATTAAGGCACAGGGATCACCCCCATAATAGTGGATAACCCATTAGACCAAGTCATTTCAAGTTGGAGAGAGCCAATTTTGGGTTGACCACCAGGCAGCATGGATATTTTCATTATTTGTAGGATTAAGTTCCATATGCCCATGGAAATTCCATGATTCATGAGCTACAAGCCCTCAACCAACACCACCAAGCAAGCCCTCACACAATTCATGGAATTGCACTTGGCAGCAACCTTACCAATGAAAATAAGGTGCAAATGGAAAGAGAGAAAGGGTCTTAAACTTATGTGCACTCATGGCATGGTGCGATGATATAGAGAAAACCCATTCTTATGAAAGATAGATAACCTTATCTTATGGAAGATGTGGAAGGAATTTGGGAAGCCTGTTACATGTTTGTGAACTACTAGAAGCTATGAGCTAATTATTATGGCAATTTCGGAAGAAGAAAGCTAGAAATCTTCCCAAATCTTTCAGAATTCTTGGCAATTTCAAAACTTTTCTCCTCCAAATGTGTCAAATTTTTTTTAAATATCCAAAAAGTTCCTTGGACCATGTTGTTTGGGACTGTTTTTTTTATAGCAAATTAGCGAATTCTCATCACCAAAAAAACCACTGCTTGGAAGGATTAGAGATTTATGTCCCCATCTATTTTCTATTTTTTGCATTGATAAAAATGTGGAATCTGAATTGGTAAATTTTTGAGAGGAGTTATTAGTTTAGACCTAATTTTAATAAACTCGGAATGCAAGAGTTATGGAAGTTATAAGTATTTTTTTCATCACTGAAAATGCAATAAAAATTCAAAAGAAGAACATGGATTTTTTGGGAGTCAAGTTGACTATCAAATTCCACATTTTTATCATGGATTTTGGAAGACAATATTAGAATGTTCTTCATTGGTATGTATCAACATTTTGGGTAAAAAACCATGATTTTGATCTTAACAATTATATATTATTAACCATTTGAAGATTTGTTAAACCTAACAATGGGTTCATGGATATCAAAATAAAAGTTATTTCTTTCAATGTGGATTCTAGATGTTGTGTTAAAATATTGTAAATAATTAAATCAATATTAATGGTACCTGTGACCTTCGGACACCCGTGGCTACGTCACTCCAGCCACCCCGAACGCACAATGGTCCCGACCGACGTGGTGCGGGTATCAGAACCAGCCGTGTGTACCTTCAAGTTATCAGTCCGGGTATTTACTCCCTTACCCAACATGAGAAAACCCAAAACCCCGTTTCTGACATTTTGAACCTTGGTTCCCAAAAGTTTTGGAAATTTTCGAAAACACGTTCCTCTATATAACCGCTGGTTCTTTCGGTAGTGGGG
>Ga0209611_10001314_pt1 | contig 41787 bp, 31 predicted proteins | sample S1TSphgellanicum_3_FD_187693 | JGI IMG/M metagenome (GOLD analysis project Ga0209611, IMG submission 187693) | Host-associated microbial communities from peat moss isolated from Minnesota, USA - S1T2_Fc - Sphagnum magellanicum MG (SPAdes) (version 2) | ecosystem: Host-associated > Plants > Peat... | reverse complement strand
TTTGAATTGAAAAGAAAAAAAAGTAATGAAAAAAAAAACCAAAAAAAAAAAAAAAAACATTTCAACTTATAAAATGTGTTTTTTTTTTTTTCTTTCTCTTTGGACCCCTCCTACCTTCAAACCTGATAACTTTCTTATTTCTTATTCATTTTAAATGATTTAAAGTGATATATATACAAGGAATTTTTTGGGTGTTCAGGAACCAGCCTTTGTAGTGTTTGGTGGTTTGCTTTTTAAAATTCTAAACGTGGGTGGAACTCTATTGCTACATGCTTAGTGGAAGGAATTCCACTAGTTCATGATGCTTTGTCTCTGTATCTGTACTGACAAGTTCCTGAAATCTCATAGAACTCTGCTGTTGGAAAATCTCAAAAGAAAGAACAGGTCCAGAGTCGAAAGATACAAACACCAATCCACCAACTATATACCTATATAAGATTTTCTTTTGACCATGGATTTGATCTCTTTGTAACCGATTCATTCCTACAGTGACTACATGAGCAGTTACCAATGCAAAGTGCTTCCCATGACCAGGACATGTACGAGTAATGCATATTCACGTTTCCAAAAAGATTTTACCTGTTGATCAAGTGGAAGGTTTTCTTCTAGGGGAATACAGGGTCAAAGCACAGTAGAACTTTCACCTGGAAGGATTCTGTTGATGCTCATTTGAAAGCGTCAGCTGTTTGAATTGCAAAACCTGCAATTTTAGAATTGAAGGAGAATCCAATGGTATTAGAAATCATTTCTGATCAAAAGAAGAAAGTACCAGTAACCTCACTCATATGTGCAGCTCTGCATCAGGCTAATACTTAGGATGTTAGCACATTAAGCTATGCAGTTCCTCAATCCCTTCATGAAGATGACTTAAAGATTTCCCATATTTGATGGCTTAGGTAGACAGCAGGTGTTGCATCCTTCCATATAAAACATTTGTAACTTGACCTTGCACACCAGGAGAAAGAGATTATTCAAAATTTGAAACAAGACAAGTAACCCATCTTGACAACGGCAAAACCACAATGTGCCAGAAGAACGAACCAAATGGATGGAGATTATTACTTTGAACATGGACACAGGAAGGAGGAGGAGAATGACTAAAATCAGTACCTACCACCAAGTGACAACAGCTTCATTTCTTTGATATAACAGATCTTTTTGTCCATAACCACCTTTGATCAGCCACAAGCAGCTCATTGTGGCTTCCCAATATTGGACATCCATGTGTGTCTTGCAAGCTGCACTAAAGTCAGGTTGGTTTTGTACAACCCGAACCCTTTTAACATCTCCACCTTTCTCTCAAACTTCATGTTCACTTGTATTAGCAAGTGCTCCACTCTTTCACTTAAATCAAATGTCAGACAACTGATGTAATTGGCAGAACTTCTGCAGCCAAGTCTCCGGCTGAATTGAGCAACCTACATCGGTTTCCTCTACTCGACTTCTCCTACCCCAGTTCTATTAAGTATAGCACCTTTCTAACTAGCTTAAGTTGTAAATTTCTTCTAGAAATTTGTTGTCTCCAGCTGAAATGATTGACCTACATATGTTTCCTATGTTGCCTGATGAAGCACCTTTCTACCTACATTAAGTGGTGTATTACTTCCAGAAATTACGTATTATGATAGAAGATTCTAGAATTCATAAGTTTCTAAAAAAGATTTCTGAACTGTTGGTCTGAGCAGACATCACCCCCAGATAAGCAGCTATTGAGGTTCTCATCAGGATTTCATGTCTCTGTACTTAGAGTTTGCTGCTAACAAAAATGCCAGATCTTTCACTGCTATTGAAGGCAAGGACCTACAATACTCACAGGCTCAATGTGAGCAGGATTGAATCATGAGATTGGATATGAAGCAGAAGGCTCAGGATTGGATATAACTAGTTGAAAATACACTTTCCTGATGCATTCATGACCCAGAAAACCGTGCAGCCAATGTACATAATGGAGGTTAAGGACAAAAAGGACTGGAAAGATCCCAAGCACTCGATGAAGACACCTACACCCATGGTACTGACAATGGCAGCTACCGTCCCTGCTGTGTTTGACATGCCTGCAAGAACACCACAAATTCCTTCATCATTCACACACACAGCACAGAAGATGTACAGCAGTTACTCCAACCTTAAGTACCAACAGTCAGTTCACAGTTGCATTTCCTCCATGAACAGAATAAAGCTTTCCCACTTCTTTGGCTCTCAGACTGTCAGTACCATCCATTTCTTGTTCAAAGAGAGTAGGTGGGTAGGTTTTGCCAGAAACAATCAGGAAAAATGTGGTTGACACATTTTTTGCATGGTTGGATGTCTGTCAGAACACAGCCAATTCTCCTCAGTTCATTATACTTTCTCCTCTTGTTGATCACTATTGTTTTGAGAACAGGAGACTGGAGTACTTGGCTGCCAAAGCCTAATTAGTAGACCCTGGGGGTCTAGGGATTTTGAAACCAAATTGTAGCTGCTGACAGGTGACACTTCAGAAATTAGCAGCTCAAACACTAAGAAGCAGGATCAACATGATTCCTCACCATGCAGTACACCTGCATATTTTGGCCCAATTTCCTGCAGTGTTCACAATCACCCCACCCTTCCAGTTCAGTAACAGATTCAAAACATGTGAGAACAAACTTGGTATTGCAAGATGAACCATCTCTGAATATCTGCTGTAGTAGGTTTACTATCCTGCACCTTTTCCATCTGCTAGTTGGTTCAATCATTATGAGTGAAGAAATAGATTTGCATCTAGAAAACTCATCTAGTGCTACCTGATGGTTGACAAGAAAGCCAGCTTGACTGAAGGCACTTAAACCAACAGCAGCAGTCAGCCATGCAGCAGCCACAGTAGGGTTCTTGACAGCATTGAGACCAAGTAATGCAAATGCTGGACCCAAAAATCCAATGGACTGCAAAACAACAATATTCTTGGTCAGTTTTCCTGAGGTCAAGTATTAAATGCCTCACATTTACTATAGTAGTGCCACAGTAAATCAGTGGGGTTGGTTGATTGCAAATTTGCATATGAGATTATGTACAAGAATTCTAAAGATGAAGATGTGGCTGATGATGTCTAGACACATGTATTCTGTTGGAAACACACCTGCATGATTTTACGAGTGGTGGTGACAGTGACACCTGACTGTATAAGAAAGTCAGCACAAGCACCAGCTATGAATCCAACAGCTGCCATCATTGCCCAGGGCACAGCACTGAACCATGCTGCATCTTTCAAGTTAACACCCAGCACCTGCACCATAGCCAGTTTCCAACTCCTTTAACAACTTTCACCAACAAGCAGCCACGCAGGTGTCCGTATGATTCATACCTCCAGCGACAACATTGAGCTACTCAACAGGATATCCAGAAAAACAAATCTTCATTGAGCAGAATAAAATCCAACCAGAAGAAATCAGATCACAGTGCTTACAGTGTTGAAGTAAACAGGCATCCAACCCAGCAAGATGAAATAGCCCTGCAACCAACCAACATGACAGAGTACCTTGTTTTCTGCTCAGAGGCTTCAATTTTCAGAAGGACAATGCATTGCTATAACATGTTAGGAGAAATTGCTGAGCCATGTGTGACTTTTCATAAGTTACTGATTCTCTCCATAGCCTCACCATGAAATCAGCTCCAGAACAGCAAAGACTTCCATGATGAAACCTCTTCATCATTCCAAGATATGTCACTTTCAGCAAAAGAAAAATGAAAAACTTATGTGTGCACTTAATCCTTGCAAAGGGATTTGTTAGCCTAACCATCTCCGATCTGGAGAATTCCCCTCAACACATCTGAGAGTGACTGCTTGCTCATGTTCTATCCTTATGTGGTCATGAAAATACAAGTTTCTTGTCTATTGACAAGTCATGTACACAGACAGATAAGCAACAGAAAAGAACTCACCCAGTTGTTCATGAAGTTGGCAACTATGATGGCCCATGTAGGAAGCTTTGACAGCAGCATCCCAAAAGGTGGTGTTCGACCACTCGTGTCGCCTTCCTGTGCCTTTTTGAGCAATCCATGAATCAGATTCTCAGATCCTCCCAGGATGTGCTGATACTCTTTCCTTGAGATCCGAGGTTGAGATTGTGGGTCTTTGGAAATGAAGAAAAGCCACAAAAAAAGCCATACAAACCCCACCAGTCCAAATGCAGCAAATGGTGCTGATAACCCAAAACGAGACAACATAAGTGATGGAGTGAAGACCAATCCTGCCACACTACCTAGGTGAAAACCAGCCATTGTAATCCCTACAGCTCTTGACCGCTCTGACTGAGGAAACCACCTGTCATGCCCACGATGATCCCTTAAACGATGCAAGTGTGTTCATCCTGATCTCTTCAAACCCTATCCATTATGCCACTGGTGTCTCACAAATGATCTGCTTCAATTGAATAAAAAAAACTGGTCACCACTGAGGATTGTGTACACGCCTGACTGCATATCCAGAACAACTGAAGAAGTGAGAGAGGATTAGATGAGAGGTACTTGTTAATCATGTTGTTCATGCAGGGCATTGCAACTCCTTCAGCAAGGCCCATAAGTACACGTGTGGTCAGCAAAGCCGCAAGTGAATGTTGAGCTGCCCAAGGAGTGAGAAGAGTGGCTAATGACCAGACAGCCACACCTAATCCCATCACACTCTTGCCTCCATACTGATCTGCCAGAGCTCCTCCTCCAATTGGTGATAGCAAGTATCCCCAAAGAAAAGATGACTGCCCAGTTTCACAAAAAAATCATCATTTTAAATGTCTTCTCAGCTGCAAGCTCAATGGCAACAAAGCAACAGAGAAATTATGGGCATTCAAAGAATAAAATCAACAAGATCAAGATTTTATCCACATATCCTTTGAAACTTAGGGCCAAGGGATTGATTGATTGTTACGGAACCTGGACAATTCCTGAAAAGCTGGTACTCCAGTTATGCTGAACAGAGAGAGGCACAATGGCTACCGACATGATGACTCGATCAGCATTACATAGAGCCATTGCAATGGCCACCATCATAACCACCTTGGCCCTCTCCGTTGTCCAGAATGACATGGAACCGGATTCCTCTTCTGTTGTCATAGTAAGCTCATACTCCTTGCCGGAGGTCGCTACTTGACATGGCGAACTTTGTCTGCTTCCCTTGCCAGGGCTTCTTGTTGTTGTTGTTGTTGGTCCTATGCAGCTTGCATATCTACGGGTAGGACCGCGCGTGGTTTCGGGAGAAGAAGAAGAAACCAATGACGAATCGGAAAACAAATTTGCTTGAGGAGCAGAAGATACACAGAAGCTTGAGAGGGATGCGGTAGAGTGCAGAATGGCAGCTTGCCCAACGACGTCACTGCCAAAGAAAGGAGTGGAGGCTGGAAGTGTAATCTTCCGGGAGCACCCTGATCGCATGAGACAAGAAGAAGAAGTCGTCGTCCTTGAACTCATCGAGATCGATGCATTTCTCTTGGAAAGAAAGGCAGCATCAGAAGATGACGATGATGATGATATTCTCATAACTCCTGCTCGGAGAGGCCATAAGTCTTTCCTCCAGCAGCAGAGACAAGAATCCATTGCGGACGACGACAATAAATGCTCCAATTCGCGACCAACCAATGCGACAATTGCGAAAACCACAAAACTCCAACTCTCAACTCCGCTGAGCTTCGTTCGTCTTCCAATTGCTGTACTGAAAAAAAAGTACAAGGCAGTCAAAATTACTGCCTTGTTCGATCCGTGCGCAAAGCAAACAGACTCACTCCAAAGCACCCTGTCTGTCTGTCTATCTCTGAGCGCAAGAAAGCTTGATCAGAAGAAAGATTTCGGTGATCACCGCCAAGCAAAGCAGGCATCTATTTCATGAGATTCGTCTTCGTCTTCCTCTTCTTCCTTTTTTTCCCTGTTCCTTGTCCGGATCTACGTACTCGTTATTTGCGATGTGCATTCTCTCTCCCTCTCTCTTGCTCCATATCTCTCTCTCCTCTTCACCCGGCCCCCGTCTCGCTCTGCTCTCGATGTCTCTTCTTTCTCGTCGCCCCTTCTTGCTCGATCGCGCCGTCGCTATAAGAGATTTCCGCCGAGACGCTTTCAAGCGGACATATGTAACATGGAAAACCAAATAAAACAAAACAAACAAACAAAAGCCAAAAGCCAAATTTCTTGTGATTCAAACTGCACACAAAACACACACACAAGAAATAAAACTCTAGGTTGAAAGTTTGAGAAGCTTGTCAAATAGATAACCTATTGGAGTGACCAAAATGCACCAACACGTCAAGCAAATGAAGCAAAGCGAAAGAAGAAGGGGGGGAGGGGGGATGAGGGGGGAAGAATGGAGCCAAGAAAATTGAAAACTAAGTAGGGAGTTTCCGACAAAGAGATTTGAGTCCTCCTCATAAAGAAACTGACTTGGAGCTCGTCTTTATTCGTTTGGTTGGTTGGGATGGGATTTTGTTGGTGGCATTTGGGTTGGTTGCTTGGTTTGTGGTGGGGACCCCTCCTCCTCTAAATACCTACTACCCTAATAAGTGTAGGGTAAAGCTCGAGGTTTTGGGCTCTAGGGTCAAGCTTGAGGTTGTGGGCTCTACTAGAATAGGGCTCTAGGGTCCAGCTTGAGGTTGTGGACTCTACTAGAATAGGGCTCTTGGGTCAAGCTTGAGGTTGTGGGCTCTACTAGAATAGGGCTCTAGGGTCAAGCTTGAGGTTGAGGGCTCTACTAGAATAGGGTTCTAGTGTCAAGCTTGAGGTTGTGGGCTCTACTAGAATAGGGCTCTAGGGTCAAGCTTGAGGTTGTGGGCTTTATTAAAACTAGTGGGTGCCCGTGACCTTCGGCCATTGTGAAGTCCCTCAGTTTTTTTAAACTTGGTTCGCGTTTTAGTTTTTTTTTAGAAATTTTAAACTTTTTTATTTTTATTAAGATTTTGTGATCATCCAGCCAGACGGACATTTCATCCATCCCCTTAATCGGGACGGACAGTAGCTAAAAGAAAAAAAACTTCCCCAAAATTCGTCCCATCATCAAACCGGACGAACATTTCATCCATCCCCTTAATTGGGATGGACAGTAGCTAAAAGAAAAAAAAGGTAGTCTTGGTAAGTACAAAATAAATAAATAAATTGATTCTGGGCTGTCCAAGGCCTAAATTTTTTTTTCTGGTCTACCAAATCTTTTGCCTCAAAAAATCAGATTGCCCCTGATTTCTTTTTTCTTTGGAGTCAGTTACATCTGAGGAAGTTACATCTGGGGAAACTCCACAAGGAATGGGCAGTGACTGGAAGAATCATCGAGCCGGACGGACATTTCATCTGTCCCCTTAATCAGGACGGACAGTAGCTAAAAGAAAAAAAAGGTAGTTTTGGTCAATACAAAAAAAAAAAAAAAAGGTTGTGTTTGTAAAAAAAAAAAAAAAAAAAAAAAGATTCTAGGTTGTCCAAGGCCTAAATAATATTTTTCTGGTCTTCCCCAAAATTCGTCTCGTCATCAAGCCGGATGGACATTTCATCCGTCCCCTTAATCGGGACGGACATTAGCTAAAAGAAAAAAAAGGTAGTCTTGGTCAATACCAAAAAAAAAAGAAAAAAGATTTTGGGCTGTCCAAGGCCTAAATATTGTTTTTCTGGTCTACCAAATCTTTTGCTTCAAAAAATCAAACTGCCCCTGATTTCTTTTTTCTCTGAAGTCAGTTACATCTTGGGAAGTTACATCTGGGGATTGCCTCAAAAAATTAGACTGCCCCTGATTTCTTTTTTCTCTGAGTTAGTTACATCTGGGGAAGTTACATCCGGGAGAAGTTCCACAGGGAACGGGCAATGACTACAAGAATTTTCCAGGCACTACCCACACAGACAGACACCACTGTTACTTTAATATATAAAATAGGGCTCTAGGATAAAGCTCAAGGTTGTGGGCTTTACTAGAATAGGGTGCTAGTGTCAAGCTTGAGGTTGTGGGCTTTATTAAAATAGAGCTCTAGGGTAAAGCTTGAGGTTGTGGGCTTTATTAGAATAGGGTTCTAGCGTCAAGCTGGTTGTGGGCTTTACTAGAATAGGGCTCTAGGGTGAAGCTTGAGGTTGTGGGCTTTACTAGAATAGGGTTCTAGGGTCGAGCTTGAAGTTGTAGGCTTTACTAGAATAGGTCTCTAGGGTCAAGCTTGAGGTTGTGAGCTTTACTAATATAGGGGCCCATACGAGCCCGAGTGGAGCTAAGCATGGGCTTGATTCTTCTTGTAAGGCCTATGGCCAAGGGCTTTATTATCGAGTTTAAGGACATGTTTCAAAATTTTCAGTTTTTCTTGTAATACCTTGATGGATACCTACTCATTAGGTAGCAAAGGGGCCAAAAAAAAAAAAACCAAAAGTGGGTGTTTCAAAAAACAAAAGGCCCACATAAGTGAGCATTTATGTTTTCCAAAATGCTCACCCTTCATGGAGGATAAATTTCAGCTTGTAATGTGCCCTCTAACTACACTAGGAAAATTGGTGCAATCCTTATGCTTAGGTGAAAACTCTCTACCTATGTTGAGAATTGAGACCCCCTTTTATTTATATGGTCACGGTATTGAGTCTTTTTTGAAAAATTTCATACCAACCTCATTCTATCTACTATTAAAGTTGGTTGTAAAGTTTCCTAAACATGACATCAAAAGCTTGTGTCTTAGCAATACATCAGGCGATGCCAAACACAAAGTGAAAATTTCACACCATGGTTCATCAATAGGGCACAAAATTCATTTTTGCACCCAAACTTAAGCTCAAGTGAGTTTGTTGTCAAGTTGATGCTTATCGCAAAAATATATGTGACCATTGCATTTTAAGGAGCTCTGCATTTTTGTTTTTATTTGAGCTTAGAGGGAGGAGCATGCAAGGTCTTTGTTTTTGTGTGAGCTCAGAGGGTTTTAGGTGTGCAAGCTCTATGATTTTGTTTTCATACAAATAAAGCGTCATCATGGTCGTCAAAGAGCTCTATTTTTGGGTTTTCATGTGAATTTTTAGGGGGAAAATTAAAGGGTTGAAAAAGAATGCTTGGAACACATGGAGCATTGGAGAAAATTGCATGAGCTTGGAGCAAAGCTAGTTTGATATTGGTGTGAAAGTGGAGTTGCAAGTTCAATTGGTGCAAATTAGAAGCAACAATTCAAAAGCCCTAAAAGTTCAAGGTAATAAACCTTAAAACCCACAAATCTTTTTGCAAGTTTTTATTTCTTTTCTTGAGAGTGACAAGCTTAGTTTGATGCATTTTCTTGATGGCATTTGTTGAGGTCATTATAGGGCTTGATATTTCAAGACTTTGGAGTAGTGCTCCATATAATGTATGTTTAAATAAGAGGAAGTGATTAAGTATTGAAAGGTTGTAGTGGGGAATGAAGTGCCTTTGTCTTTTTACGTTTTCAAAAATTTGCACATTCAACAAGTTTTAAGCCAATTATTAGGACAAAATGCCTCTTGTGCATAATGCAATTTGTGAGATTTGATGTTGTTGCAAGAAGTAAAAAAATGTAACAAGGACAAGTTGATCATTTAAAAGTATGCCTAAATGAATATCCCAAGACCACTAATGTTTTGAGGCAAAGAGTTTATAGACAAAGCTTTAAGAGCTCTATTTTCATGAATACATCTAATTTACTTACTCATGAGCTACCCCATGTATCACCTTTGCCTTCTACCATGTCCACCATCTCAAAAAGCTCTCCTCAAGTTTCTTCATGATCATCACCTCCAAGCCTAGGTGTCCAATATAGGATGGAATATTTTTCATTAGGCGGGGGATACACATACGCATGGGATTGTGCCCCATTCATTTTTGGTTGCTCATTCCTTTTGATGAACACCATTCCATTGCTTCCAATTGTGAATCTTTGTATCATGCACTTAATATTTCATGTGGGTGAAAACAACACCGTATCTAAAGTTGTGTATAAGTTTGTATTTTGTAGGATTAATTCTAGGGTTGGTGAATGCCATTACATTCACATTTGGTTCTTGAACATTTTCCTAAGGTTTAAATTGTTAAATGCATGTCAATATCAATGTTAGAAACCTAGTTTTTAAAAAGCAAATGTGAAAATAATATTTGCCTTCTCGAATCTCAACTATGGAATATCAAGCTTGCTAAATATTAGTGAAGTTTGAATTTCCAAATATCCCTTCATCAAGTTTGCACATTGGGACCATTGATTCTAACATCACTTTCTCATGGGCATATCATCATTTGATTGTGCAACTCTAAAAATATGTGTGTGTGGAAGGAGAAAAATTATTTCCACAATATCAAGTTTCCAAGCATCATGCAACAACAAGGTTGTGTCTTATTTGAACCCTTTGTAGGCATCAATCATTAACAACATTATAAATGCAAAAGAAAATTTAACATCAAAGGATGATGGTTTCCTATTTTATTATCCTAAAACAACAAACCTATGCAACTAAATCTCACCTCTAAACATTCAATACTAAAAGCTTAATCTTAAACCCTAAAACCTCAACCCTAAACATAAATTTCAATTCTAAAACCTAGAAATAAAACCTTATAAATCTCAATCCTAAATCATAAACCTAAAATCCTAAAATCTCAATCCTAAAACCTTAGACCTATAACCCTACAACCTAAAGAAACCCATGTAGCATAATTTTAAATTGGGCAGCTGGAAGTTGAAAGAATAATTTGTGCTTGGTCCTCACTTTGTGAATACCATTTTAAGGTTTTTTTTTAAAAATTTAAAAATTTATTATTATTATTATTTTTTGTGGTCGTGACTTTTTGAAACTTTATGGATAACAAATAAAGTGGGCATGGGGAGACCAACAAAGGACCAACTAGGTGTGAAAGAGAGGTTGGACTAGGAATGACTTTATGAATAACTCCATTGGGTCAAAGATTTGTTTTATTTTGCATGCCATCATAGGTTTGATGGGTAGTAGACTATCACCATACATTGTAATTTACATTACAAAATTGAATTTTTTTTCATATTTGATTATTGAAATCCTGAAAATTCAAACAAATGCTATCTAATATATCTTTTAAAATAACTACATATTTTTGACAAAATTTGTTCCTTTATCAGTCGGAGGTATGATAATAAATTTTTAGTCCACAAAGCCACTTTTGTAAAGTCTCTTTGCTTTCAGGCACATACATAGTCTTGGTCCACAAGTTTCACAACTTTGCTAGCTTTACTTGTATGTAGAGCAAGACCCAATTGTTGGTTACCTCAAAGCTTTTGACACCATGAAAAGTGGTCAAAACTACAAATAAATGAGAACCCCCCATTTGTACTCAGAGAGCTCTCTTTCACCACTCCAGTTTGAACTTTGAGCCTTTCACACTTTTAATGTGTTAGGAGCATCTCCAGCACATTAAAATTGGATGAAGAAAAGTCAAAATATGCCGGTTTGGCTCTGGAAAATGGTCTTAGCTCAGCATAATTGCACACTTTGCGGTGGCCGGTAAAAGGCGCAGCAACATCGTGCACCTCCAAAAAAGAGTGTAATAAATATCATCTGACTGCTGCTCAATGATTCTCATTGCCCCCATCATACTGATTGGTCCAGGTGGTTTGCTATTAGTAGTCCCCCACCTATTTGCTGTCCCAGTTTCAGTATTATGGGTGGGGTTAACAGAAAAAAAACTAAAGTTGGATGTGAAAAATATTTCTGCAGGGTCACATACTGAGCACCGCTGGAGATGCTTTTAGAACAGTTGATTATCAGTCTTTATACAGTTCTTGTAATTTTCAAAGTCAGGGAGTCATATGAGTTTCTAGGGTTTGGGGTTTTTTTGGGGTTGTTTTTAGGGTTTGGGTGGAATGTAGGGCTATTTTTAGGGTTTGAGGTTTTCTTGGGCTGTTTTGAAGGTTTGGGCGAATTTAGGGCTATTTCCAGAGTTTGGGGTTTTTTTAGGATTATTTTTAGGGTTTGAGGGAGTTTTGGAACATTTATAGGGTTTGGGGTTTTCTTGGGCTGATTTCAGGGTTTGGGAAAGTTTAGGAATATTTTTAAGGTATGGGGTTTTCTTGGGCTGATTTCAAAGTTTGGGGATTTTAGGGCTATTTCTAGGGTTTAGGGTTTAAGGCTATTTTTAAGGTTTGGGGGAGTTTATGAATGTTTCAAGGGTTTGGGGTTTTCTTGGACTGTTTTAGGGTTTGGGGGAGTTTATGAATGTTTCAAGGGTTTGGGGTTTTCTTGGACTGTTTTAGGGTTTGGGGGAGTTTAAGAATATTTGTAAGGTTTGGGGTTTTTTTGGGGTTGATTTTAGAGTTTGGGGATTTTAGGGCTATTTTTAAAGTTTGGGAGAGTTTAAGAATATTTCTATGGTTTGGGGATTTTTGGGCTATTTTTAGGGTTTGGAGAGGTTGGGGTTGTTTTAGGTCCATGGCATCTTATGATAGTGATGTTTTAGTGGACATGGGTGATTAGGATAGTTCCTCATCTAATAGTAATGAAAAACTATTTCAAAGGACGGATGCGGAAGGTCCATCAAATGGTGTTCATAATTGTGATTGTCAACACTAACACATTGGACTTTGTTCAACTACAATGCACTAGATATGGGTGGAGGCCAATTGATTGACCATGAAATCAGTAGATATGTTTGACACCATGTGAACCACTCCAAGTTTATTCAGAACTTTAACAAATTTTAAGTTGTCAAAGTTTGAGGACCTATGTGTTTAGTGGTACCCACCATCTAGGCCCATGCGAGAGTCACATTGTGTTTGGGTGACCAACTAAGCTCACCCCAAATTAGCGCTTGCTCCAATTCATCATATACATGAAACATCATAATGTAGTCATGTAGGATGCCTTCATGTGGAACTGGAACAAATTTACTATATGTGATGATATGGTTTTCATCGCCTCATGCATTAATGAGGTGGTAGGTGATGAGGTTCAATGGTTGAGTCAAAAGGAATAGGTAATTTTTGTTCAACATATGTTTAAGTTTGTGTGTTGTATTGAGCGCATCAATGGGATTCTCATTAAGATTCATAGACCTTAGAACAATCTCATTCATCAATCTTGGTTTGATGAACATAAGAAGATGTATTACATGAACAACATAGTGGCCATTGACCATTGTGGATTGTTCATCTACTTGGATTTAGGATATTTAGGTTCATTCGACAATGTCAACATCCTACGTGAATGAGTTATACAAAAATTGGTGTTAGTTTTTTGTACACACAAATGAATAGTTTGAGTACTTATTGGGCAAACCAAGTTATTTGGGTGAAGAGATGTTCATTATGCATCAACTTAGGGGGTGAAAACTTGCTTCTAGGCATGACCTAAATGTAATTAGTGTTCTAAAATTCAAATGGAGGCAATTAATGAAGAGATTTGATCCATAAAAGGCAAGTACATTCTTTTTTTTCATCAATAAATATTTTAACTGACTATTTGCATAGATGCCACTTAGATTTCACATTTGAAATCATTTCGTGACCAAATTTAAGACCTAACTGAATATGAATGGGATGGGGACTTTTAGTTACATGTCTAACAACTATTTAACCTTGGCCTTAAACTCTACATCTATCAAGATGCCCATATCTTTAATTGCCTTAAGATTGGCTAGTTTAATTTGTTTTTTTTTCTTTATGTTAACTTCCATATTTGGTTTGATTAAATCTTTTTGGTCATCGTTGTTCACTTGTGTCTTTCGTCCCATGGTGGTAAAGTTATTGGATTGTGTTTATAACACTTCAACTTTTGTTTTTGGAGTCCCATTTGACTTCCTGGTGAATGTAGGCTTAAAGGTAAATGATGGAATAAAAGGTCTAGATGATAGAGTAGAAGGGCCTTTATACATAGAATTAATAGTGGGTGTAAGAGTTGTTGACCTTGGTACTTGACGTAGACTACATGATGTAGCTTCAATGACACTTTATAGCCTTTTGAAAATGTTTTAGGTGGCAAATCCATTTGTGGCCTTAAATTGAGTCAAAATTTCCTCACTTTGCAAAACCACCCTTTCATTCCTTTCGTTATTCGATGTGCCCATCTTTAATTCCTTTAATGAATATCAAACATAATCCTTCAATGTGTCCTTTGGAACACCAAATTAGGATAAATTTGCTTGTATTCATTATACACCACATTCCACATTAGGCTAAAAATCAATTGAATCACTTGTTTTTTGTCCCTAAAATACAATGAAAATGTTGATTATAATTAGTAGACATGGGGATTCCACAATTTGACATGGCTTTTTTCCCTTTCTCACCACCTTGGCCCTTGGTTGGTCAAGCAATGCATTGCTTTCATTTAAATCATGGAGCCATGATTAAGGTTCATTGTGGTCATTTGCCATCCCCAGTAATCAAACTTTAATTAGACCTTAAGAAGACCTTGGACTAGAGTTTAAACATAGTGTAAACATAAAGCAAACATGCCATAAGTAGTTAGGCCAGGGGTTTAATTGAGCCATATTTAGTTGTTTTAGAGCTTAATCAAGGCATAAATGAGTAAATAGTCTTTAATTAGAGCATAAGGAACGTAAAAAAACCATTTAATAGCCTAGGTAGTCACCAATTAGGGCATATGTAGGTAATAGAAGTTACTTAGGGTTTCAACAAGCTAAATAGTCATGATTAGGTTCTTTCAATTTAAATTTTTTTTTAATTAGGGCTTGGGCAAGTTAATCAAACCCCATCCAAGGCTTAAATAAATTGAATAGACCTTAATCAAAACATAAGCATGATAAATAGTCATTAATGAAGCATAAGGAAATTAATCCATCCTTAATGAAACATAAGGAGGTTAATTAGACCTTAATTAGACCATAAACAAAGTACAAAATGTCTAATTAGGGCATAAGCAAGTTAATAGAACCATAATGAAACCATAAGCAAGTTATTATGCCCTTAATGAAGCATAAAGAGGTTAATCAAACCTTAATCAGACCATAAATATGTTAAACAATCATTGATTAAACCAAAGGAAGTTAATTAGGGCTTCATAAAAGTAATAAGAAGGTGATCAAACCATAAGCAAACTAATAAGAGGTTAATCAGATTATAGGTAGGTTAATAAATTAGAGTTTAATCAAACCATAAGCAAATTTAACAAATGTAATCTAGGTTAAATAAAAGGTTATTTAGATCATAAACAAGTTAATAAAAGGTTACTCAAACCATAAGCAAGCAAAATAGACATAAATTAAATGTTAAAAAAGTTTAACAAAACCAATTAGGACTCATGATCAACCTTAATCAAATTTTAATTTGACCATAATCAGTTACTTTAACCATAAGTAGGTTAATCAAAAGTTACTTAGATTACAAATAAGCAAATTAGTCAATAATTATACCCTAACACTACAACAAAATGCATCCTTATACACAAAATGATTTCACTAGATTTTGAATGAATTCACTAATCTTAGTGAATGGGACCTAGTGGGGATGCCATGAATTCATCAATCCATTGAATGAGGATTAGTGAAAACTTTATCAAAATTTTATCATAAATGACTAATTTATTTTGATTGAAGACATTTTTGTTTGTTGTTTATTATGATTGAAATTTTAGTCATTAAAACTAACATAAAAGTCATGTTATGTAATAGTGATATCAATTGAAAACCTTTCAAAGATTTATTAATTTTGTACCCACTTTCCCAATCTTAAACTCAAATATTTCAACATGTTCTAAAAGGTCAAGGTAAAATCACTTCAAATTCATGCAATGGAAAAATTGTCCTTTCTTAGATGATGGTGTGATATATGTTATTTATATCATTGGCTTTAGTGAGATGTATTATGTATATAAAAAAAGTGTAACAAGAAGGTAGCCCTCTTGGCCCTTCCATATTTTGAGGTGCCTAGGTAGGCATGAAGGTGGGAACTTGAATGGTGGGCATTGAAAAACATGGAAGGTCCAAGAAGGCTAGTTTTTCTTATGTAAAAACATTGATTTTCACTAGTAGAAACCTTTAAATATATGACTAAGTTTATAACTGGTATAGTCATAAAGGACAAAAATGACTAATAGCCCTAAAGTCATTATGGACTAGTTGTTTAGAACAATAATCATTTAGGACATGATGTGAAGTCATTAGTGATAGCTTAATCGTTGTTTAATTTTTTTTATTATTACAAATTGGACCCAAAAATTTGGGGAACATTATTTTAATAATCTATATAAATAACAAGATATATTTTATTTTAATTATTCTTAATGTCATTATTTTCCATCCTATCAATTGTTGACACATGTCACCACCTAAGGTAGGTTAAGAACCTAATTTAAGTGGCTAAGTAGACCACCTAATCTATTTACTTAGATTTGTTTAGATAACCAATTAACCTAGGTAGTTTAGGTAGGTACAAAATATTCAATCAATATTCCAATTTTGACCATAATGAATCATTTGTGAAATTTATTTTTTGGACCTCAAGGATGGAGTTCAATTCCTTTATCACTAAATCACCCCACTTGTTGTGTAAATAATCTAATGTTTATTTTATGTAGACCATGTTTCATTTAAACATAACATAAAATCTCAATATATAATAATTAATTTATTCACATTAAATATTTAAAGGATTATATATCAAATATATTTAACAAAAATGTAATAAAGGTTCTTATACTACCTATACATATAATATTAATCAAAATTAATTCCTTACATGTTGTAGTTCATTATGTCCATTTATGTTCATATTAAATTACTAATAGTCGTTTTTGAATCATTGTAAAATAATTGTATGAGCACATTGTCTATGTAATGACACATCATATTGTCCACATCATTTGCATAGTTATTCTTTAATCATATTTGAAATGGTTTTATCCTAATCAAGTTTTCAAATGATATCTTGAACATTCATGTTACTTTGTCATAAATCATGGATACAATATGAATAAAAGCTTGGAATGAAAAAAAATGTCATCCTTCTTATTATCCCATGTATTCAAGATTTCATAAATTCAAATGGGAAAATAGTTGCTATTAAGTTTCATTTTGTTGCCTTCTTAATGAAAGCAAAATGGATGAAAATCCTTGTTTCTTTTCATCACTGAAGTTCTTTTTCATGTTGATTCAACAAGTCTATTTTCTATTGTGAACCTCCATGTCATCATGCATTGTCCTTTGTAAGCTTTATACGATGTGATCTTTTCCTTTAATGGTTTAAAAATATTAGAAATATTTAGATCAAGATTTATTTGAATATAAACAACTTGCTAAAGGTTTGCATGTCATGGAAATCCAAAAGTTTTTGTGATTATTTTAATTTCCAAAGTTTACTTAATCCTAATTTTGATCATATATTTCAACTAGCCTAAGAATTTTTTAGGGTTAAATTTAATTGATCCTTTTTTCCATATAGGTGGTGAATTTAGAAAATCTTTTGAAAACGGTTTGTAATTGTGAAAGGCTAGAGTTCATAACAAATTTGTTGTTGCATAAAAGTGCATAAAATTTGTGAATGAATGGAAATCAAAAGCCTTGGTTTAAAAAAAAATAATGATTCCATCTTTGGCCCTTAGCCATGACAACACTTTGATTTCTTTTTCTCATGTTTATTGCCAGCACATTAAAAGATTTCAATGCACTTCTATTATCAATTACATGGATAATTGTAGTAATACCTTTTGTGTTTCTTTCCAAGAAGCATTATGTTACCTTGATTTTCAACATAATTAAATCTCTTAGAAGGCGCTTGTTTTTTAAATATGAAGTCTTAAGTTTTCATTGTCCTTTTCATTGATCCCAAAAAGTTTAAAACAAAGTATGACCCTTGGGGTTAGTTCTCATGGCGTGCTTCAAAAGTTCCATAAATCGCATGAAGCCGACCTTTATTATTGTAGTTAATTCTACTTCTCGCTTAAAAGTTTCTAAAAGCTAAGCTCCTTTTATAAAGCAAGCTTGTTAAGTGTCTAATATTAAGTGGATTGCCAAGTTTATACAAGCACATGCTCATGTTAAGAACAATTGAGTTCTTGAAGACTCCTTAGGAATAAGTGAAGTCATCGCACTCTTAACCCAACCCTTATATCCCCTTTTGTTGGTTTGATATCTCAATTGTTTCTACCAAAATCAATTTATCAAAATTTAAAGACTAGAAGAAAAGATTTTAACAAATAATTTTATTTACAAGGGCATTTAAAAACCCATTATTTCAATTTGTTGCTTCGAAGATCAAATACATATGTTTGGTTGAAAGATAAGGAGGAGATTAATTTAAAGTCTACGGAAATGTCTCCATAGCTTCAAGGTAACTAGCAAGCAACAAATTTTATCTTCTTAGGTACATTCATTATTAAATGACTTTTGTGACTACAACCCTAAACCACTCCATTAGTTAATCTTAAAGCCATCAATTGATATTCCAATTGATATTTTAACTATGAAGTCTATTCACTAATTTCTACCCATTCTTTTGCAAGTCTTGGTTTGATTCATAATAATAAGTCTAACTCTTGTCCAATTTTGCTTTCTACAACTAGCCTATTCCTTAGCAAGAAGAAAGTTTGTAAGCAACTAACTAGTTGAAGAAGTTAAACCATTTCTAGTTGGAGTAATCATCCATAATTTCTCCAAACTTCATGTATCTAGACAAAGATGCTTGAACAATGATGTACAATTTTAAATCATTTCGTAAGTTTCATTGTACTTGAAATATATTCTTTTTTGAAGAAAAAATTCAACAAATTTTGTCAAATTTTGGACAAAAGTATTTGGGAAAGTTTTGTGAGAATGTGTTTCTCTAGTGTAGATTGGATTAATCTCGCCCTTTTCTGTGTGAAAAAATCATCAAAATTTCAATATCACAAAACTGGAAAAAAATATAAGAACCCTGATCCCAATATGCCGAAGGCAAAACAATTATTGACAAGCATTCTCATCTAGAATATGTCGGTATTAAGATTGCTTCAAATGACACATGTGAATTCCAATATGGAAAATTCTATGAAATTTGGAGAATTCAATCTAGAACAAATTTGTTTATGCTAATGTATTCTTTGAAGAAAAGTTAGATTCATGAGTCTGCTTATACTTTCATTTCCCGTTTTTTTCAACTTATGCAGTGGCTGCTACAATAATGCAACATTCTAAAGCACCCGCTTCTCGAAGAATCTTAACCAATTGTGCCAGGGTTGAACGTTTCTGTCCATTGCCTGAGTCTTCACAACTGAAACCCGATGATGTATTTTTACAATGCAGATCAGGCAAAGACTTGAGACAAAGTTTGTACAATATTTTCCCCTTGAACTGAACTTATCAGTGGTGGGTTGGGCAGTTCATAGAAACAGGAACAGACGACATACCCCTCATGGTTATCAGGGCGCTTCTTAGGATCCATAACCACAGATCTGAACAAAAATCAAAGACCCAGTTCTGGTATATAATCAGAGTTCTCAAAATTTCTGAAACATTTAAATAAGCAGCTGCCATAAAACTGCCAGTTCATTGCCAGTTCTTTCATGAAAATCACCGTCCAGATGTCCTTTGATTTCTATGATTACTACAAGAGCACTGAAGCAGATGTTTTAACAAAATCAAAGAACCGCACAACACTTGTCTTATGTATCACACACCAACACTGCAAAATTTTGCACCGTGTCTTGTGGTACTAGCCAGGAACAAAGACTTTAGCACCCTTTTCTCTCTCTCTCTCTCTCAAGTCAGGTCTTGATATGCAAAAGTGCAGCAGATCTGCAATTTAGCCTGTCAAAGATTCACATACTTACCAGCATGAAACTTTCAGATGTAAAATGCATGATTTTCGTTGAGAATCTGCACCCATGAAAATCCTTGGAAAAGTGTAATGTGTGATTCAACTCCAGAGGATGCCTCAGCCTTCCATGATTCTCATGTGTTTCTGGACACAGTCCTAAAAATATGGTATGCAGAGATATACACTACTGAGAAGTTTGAGTGAAACAAGAGGGAAAACTGTGAACCTGATATGTACAAGATACTGGGAAGGTGGTTGAGAGAGGATGGTCGCCATGGTTCTGGGAGAGACTTACATATCAATTACAGTGTTGAAGTCTTGAAACAACCAGTAAAGCATGATCGACTGACAAGTGATGCTCCCCTGAGCAGAATACTCCCAAGTTCACACATTGTTGCAGCCTGAAGAAGATAACCATCTCTGAACATAATTTCTCCTGATTTCATGACTGATGTACACCAAATCCAGCACAAGATTTGAGGACATCAAGAAATGTGTTACATCTGGTCATTGTCATAACCCTTCCATCTTGCCAGACCTAGACTTCGCAATCATAGAGCCACCACGAATATGAATCTGCTTGTCAGTTGCTCCCACCCCAGGCCTGGAGTCAGGATATGAATCTGCCTCACCAGTGTCCTCATAATCCATTGCCTCTGTCAAGAGCTCTTCATAGTCCGTTCCATCAGCAGCAGATGGTACCATACTGTCAAGATCATCTCGGGCATCAAAGCCCCCAGCATGCATGAGGTCATCATTTGAGATGGGTGCTTCCATATTGACATCTCCTCGCTGTGCCCCTGTAGCATAGTCAAAAGGGATTTTGACATTTGTTGAGGTGGCCAATGGTGCTTCCCTCACCCTGAAAAACCAAGAAAGGGAGCTGCACATAAGCTTGTAAGTTGGACCCTGCTCCCTGATTACCAATCACTCACCTCATAGCAATCAGACATTTGCAGATATATACTCCTAGATACTGAAAACTTCTCCATATTTACAATTTTAGTCAACCAGAATAGGCTATAGAGATTTCAGATCTAATCACATATCAGCAACCAGGAAAAAGTGCAAATCTAACCTTAAAGTCAAGATGAAAAACCAAAGTAAGGGTGTTTTGAAAAACAGAGACCATATCACACACACATGTTCACAAACCATCAACAGCAATACAGATGGTATTGACCACTTGCTATGACATCTCCCACAGACCCCATCAACTCCTGGTACCCAGTCAATGTCATAACTTAACCAAATTACAAGACCAGCTGTAATGAAAAACTCAGCCATGATGCTGGCTAGCTTAAGAAAACCTGAAGCTAAGGAGAGGACTAAAGAAACCAAGAAAATAAGAGGGCAGGAACAGAGAGAACAGAGAAAAAAAGAAAGGAAGAAACTGAAATGAGAAAAGAGGACAAAGTGGGCTTTGAAAAGCTCCTGACTTAGAATTTAAAAGCCCTTAAATTAATCATTTTGGCAGTTTTTAAAGGTGGAGATACAAACAGAAATCTTTCTATGTTAAGCAAACCTCTACTCTGATTTAATAGAAACATAGAAAAGTAACCTTTTCTCTTCAGCAGACTAATTCACTTCACCATTTGAGCAGCTATGAAGAACTCTTTTGAGCTGGAAAGCCATAAGAAACAATACAACAGACTATTGACTACAACAAATTTGGCAGAATCTTACATATGGAATCCACATAGGCATACAAATCATGTTAATACCTACATATTCTGGTTAGAATGCTTGTCATAAATGTCAATATTTAAACAATTGGAATCTTGGAATATTGATAAATCCAAGAAATTGCACAAGAAGCCACTAGAAATGCAATGGAGCTCACAAAATGAATAAGGTATCTGCCACTCCCAAAAGAGTCTTTGTCTAGTTACATGAAGTCAGAGAGATCACAGCTATCAGGAACTGACAGACTGCCTACAAACCTTCTTACTAATGATAACTTAGAAATGAAAACTAGAAAAAATGAGACTCCATTAGACACTCAAAAAAATGAACTGAGAGAAGTAGAAGTTAGGCAAAAAGACTGCACAATTAGTACCTATTGAGGTGTCAACTGATCAAATGTGAGGAACAGGTTATGTTAGTAGAAATCCAGCCAATTAGATACGTCTCAAGCTTTTGCCACCTTGAAGCTATGCCAGTAGGGACTCCATAGACCTTAATATCTCATCCATATCCTTCAACCAGACATATTTGAAGTTACAGGCTGACCTCTGAACCAGCTAAACACCTGAAACAATGAGACTCAACCATGCTATCAAAAAACTTTACTGACTAGGACTTCATTCTTGCCTTCAAATCTAATAGTGAAATTCACATAAAGAGTTGAGAAATCAAAGAACAACAAAAGAGGAGAAGATTTGTCAGAAGATCTTGAGTAATTCAAAAACTTGATGACTTCAAGTACTCTCTTGAGGAGTCCTTCAGAACCCAACTATTCTAAACTGGCAAGATCAGCCTCCAACAGCTTTGGCAATGTGCAAGTCAATGGTCACCATTCAGATATAAAAGACACTTAGAAAATTCTGAAGGACACACAAATCTATGAAATTGCTGAGAAATCTCCACAACACTTTTGAAGGTAACATGACAAGAATGAGTGAAGTTACAAAACCTCATGGGTGTCATTCACAGAAAAAGTGTCAGACCATCACCTTCATCATGAATAGCACTGATGAACTGCCATGACTCCCCCACTGATTTCATCAGCTCTCAACAATGGAAGACCTTCAAAACTTAGCAACTCAAGAAAAACAAAAGACCAATTAAACTAGGCACCTGTGGGGTTTCAGTGTTTACATTAGAACAGTCGGACTTTACTTGGACCTGGAAGCATGTCTTTGTATGGGACTTTTCTCTAACCACAAATGGAAACCCTAAACTATAGCCAGGACCCCAAAAATGACTTTCACTAATCTCTCTATACTTAGAATTTCCACAGATTTGAATGTTTTGGAAGTAAAAGCTTTAAAAAAAAGACATTGCTAGGGTAGATAGGCAATTCAATACTTAGTCACTCTCATACATTGGCTAGGGAGATTGTATACAATTATCAGTGCAAAAATAGGTTCTGCAGTTTTAAACAAAACGGATGCATCCCTAGTGTACAAGTCTCTTCACAGCATTCATGTGTTTGGATACCATTTTCTCTGGGGTTGTGTGTATGGGGTTTGAATCAAGTGCACAACTGATGAATACCCATCCTCAAAATCTCCATTCATTCTCAGTGTTTAGAAGAAGCAATTTCTCTTATTAATTTGCAATCCAAGCAAGGAATTGGTACTGAGAAGCCCTGCTAAATGCAAGAACTGGTACTGGTTCTAAAATGTGAAAGAGTTTTGGTCTTTTATTATTCTTCTTCTCTTCCTCCAGATGTGTTTCTCAAAGGGCCAGATCTCGACAGAAAAGAAAGAAGATCGGAAATGGGATACATCATACCCTTGGAATGCATGGAGAGATGTGTCAATGCCCTTTAACTGCACCTCTGAACGCTCCATATCCACTGTAGTTGTGCTCGGCAACACTGTTGCAGGAACGGCTAGATCAGACTCTCCACCTGAACCTTCTCTCAAGCTCTCTGGCAATCCACCTTCCAAATTGGTCATGGCTGTCGGTTCCTGCACTCGAATCTCCTCTATCTGCAATGCAAAAGGACAGCCGTTGTAATTTCCTCAACTCTGGAAACCAAACAAAAGGAAAGGAAACGAGAGCAGAGAGTCCCTTCACAATATATCAGGGTCACATTCCCGGCTAGAGCTTCAAGGCTCTTGCCTCTGAACCTCGCAATACTAAAAGCAAAAGTAGTTGCTCAGATCTTTCTTTCTTTCTTTCTTTCTTCCTTCCTTCAGGGAAGGGGCTACCGGAATCGCTTCTGAACTACTTCTAGGAAACCAAAAAAGAGTCAACAAGAAAGAAACAAAACAAACTGCCATTTGCCTTGCAAGGAGGGAAGAATGACCTTTCGAGGTTTGATCAAGAAAGAGAAACAAAAACAGACTGCCGTTTGTTTATTTGCGTGCGACGAGGAAAATGTTACCTTCGGAGTTTTGATCAAGAATTATACAGTCGTGGTAAAAAAACGCTTCTTCGATGCAACTGAACAAAACCAAAACAAGAAACCAACTTCCCGCTGCAATACAATAAGACACGCTACTAAGGCTTATATTCTTCTCAAACGTGAGTCAGCAGTCAGCGGCAGCAACAGGAGAGAAAATTGCAAAACAGAGAAATAACCTTGATCTTAGCAGTCAGCGACAGCGGCAGGAGAGAGAAAATTGCAAAACAGAGAGAGAATCACGATCTTTTGCATCATCTTATAAAGACGTTGATAGCAAGAGAAGAAGAAGAAGAAGAAGAAGAACAACAACAACAAACAGCTAAAGAAGAATCTTCACAGCGATGCCGACAAGTGACAAGAAACACTAGCAAAGCCGTTTATGTTATGTTGTTCTCAAACGTGAGTCAGCAGCAGCAGCAGCAGCCAGCAACAACAACAGCAGAGGAGAGAAAATTGCAAAACAGAAAGAGAGGAGCTGGATCTTACCAAAGACCACGTCGATGGCAAGAGAAACAAGAGCCAAACAAGAATCTTCACAGCGATGCCGACAAGTGACAACAGATCTGCGACGCCAAGTGTCGAATGCTCTAGAGATAGATAATCCCATCCAGCAGTTACCCTCGCTTGCCTACAAACTGCAACAACGCCAACAAAGCAACCTCAAAACCCTAGTTGGTGGAAGGAGGCTAATAGGCCATGTTATGTGGTAGGTAAAGGCCCAAGGTCAAGGGCCTTACTAGCATAAGGGTAGCACCCGAGGCTTAAGGTCAAGGGCGTTACCGGCATAAGGGTAGCACCCGAGGCTTAAGGTCAAGGGCGTTACCGGCATAAGGGTAGCACCCAAGGCTTAAGGTCAAGGGCGTTACCGGCATAGGGGTACCACCCGAGGCTTGAAGTCAAGGGCGTTAATGGCATAAGGGTACCACCGCCCAAGGCCTAAGGTCAAGGGCTTTACCAACATAAGGGTAGCACCCAAGGCTTGAGGTCGAAGGCGTTACCCATCATAAAGGTATCGCCCAAGGCTTGAGGTCAATGGCTTTACTAGCATAAGGGTAGCACCCAAGGCTTGAGGTCGAAGGCGTTACCATCATAAGGGTATCGGCCAATGTTGAGGTCAAAGGCGTTATCATCATAAGGGTATCGCCCAAGGCTTGAGGTCAGGGGCGTTACCAACTTAAGGTTATTCCTTGAGGTAGTAGCCAAGGAGGTGCTCACATTTTGGTTATGCCCTTGTTTAAAGGCCTTACCTTACCTAACATAAAACAAATTGCCTCTTTTGATTGATTTGTATGGATGAACATTTTCATAACGAAATGTTCCTCCTTCAAATGTAAGATCCCTCCATTGTAGCTAACCAAGTGGATCTTACTTGTTGCTTAAGGTGTGTTCCAAATACAATGTGAAATTTTTGGTAGTGCTTTACATATTACCTCCCTAGATCAATTTTGTATAGATGAACATTTTTGAACGAAATGTCCCTCCTTCAAATATAAAATCCCTTTAGTGTAGTTAAGTGAATCTTACATGTTTGAAGTGCATTCCAAATCTTAAACATTCCAAATACATTACATTGTGAAATTTTTGGTAGTGTGCTTTGCGTATTTCCTCCCTTGATCGATTTGTGTGGATGAACATTTTAGAATGGGGTGTTCTTATTTCAAACATAAGATCCTTTTAATGTAATCAAGTGAATCTTACGTGTTTAAAGTGCGCTCCAAACATAAATTTCTAACAATGTTTTATGTATCAAAGAATGAACTTTGTAGACAACAGATTTTGTTAGGTAAGCATGCGAGCTTGTGAGGGTGGGTTTGTAGTGTGTGTTCGACAAAATCTCTCGTTTATACCCTATTCTTTGAGCATTGAAGGTGGGGAACACTATTGGAACATTTGAGATTACAAGGGAGATGTTGTAAAATGCATGGGAAACAAATTGAAAAGTAAATTGGGTCGATTCTACAGGAATGATGAATAAAAACAAATGGTCAAATTGGCAAGCCTTAACTTTAATGTTGTTGACATCTGTTTTTGTTGGATTTCTTATAGGTTTAATGTTACATTAGAAAATCATTTGTCTTTGCTTATGCGGCAAAACCCAATTGGTTGTTAACAACTTATTTTTCGTTGTAGGTCATGTGTAATGATAAAAGTTTAAGCAATGATTATGAACGCAAATGATGTGTTAGATTAGATGGTAGTTTAGATTAATGTAAATAATTATTCTAGAAGTTATTGAGCAAAATTGATTGTTAAATCAAAGGAAAAGGTTTAGGAGCCAAAGTAAATAAGATGAATTGTTTTGGGTAAGACTTTCTAGAAATCAAGTAGTTAGGTGCATGTAGTCCTTATTGTAAATCAAGCAATGATAGGTGGTTACTTGTTGAAAATCAAGTACCCTATAATTATTTCATTTGTGCATTATGGGACTACCCATATGTACTTAAATGGATCAATCGACATATAAGGGGGCAATCCACTATTTGCAACTTTGATCTTTCAATTTATTATTTATGTGCACTTCTTTTCAACTACATTATTTTCTTCATGTGTGTTTCAATTTTCTCGCCATCATTATGGAAGAAGTAGATTGTTCACAAGTAATGGGCCCATAGTACATAATCATAGAAAAATTCAAGGGAAAAAAATTTCATGTTGTGGAAATTCAAAGTTGAAACATTGCTCAAGGCAAAAGAACTTTGGGGACTAATCAATGGAGAAGATTGATTGAAGCCATATTGAGTAGATGTTCCTGGACTTTTAACTTATGAGAGGAAGGAGAGATGAACTTTAAATCTTTTCATTCAATGCCTTTTTGATAATTAATTCGTGGATGCTAGATGACAACCAAAGGGATCTGGGAGATTATTCAAAAACAAAATATTGTTGGCAAGGGATTTGCAAACAAAAAATGTCTCACACCAATTTTTTTCATGTTTTGGATGGAGTCCCTTGATGTAATGGATCCACACCTAAACAAGCTTAAAGAGATGACTAATGAGTTGGATGCCATCGAAACAACTATTCGTGAAGAAGTCAAGGTGATGTTCTATCACCTTGATTATGGTGTTATTGATGAATTTACTAGATAATTATTAAACATTGATCACTTCTTTGGAGTCATCCAAAGTTGAGGATTGTAAGTGGCAAGATGTGAATACTAGGTTACTCAATGAAAAATTCATGAGGAAGGGGAAGGGAGAAACTTCATAAAGTTAGTGGAAAGGCAATACCAATGACCACACCTTAGACAAGTTGCAAAGGATGAAACAAAAGCAATGATGTTTGTAACTATTGTGGCAACTAGTATTATTGGGTCAAAAAGTGCAAAAAGAAGAAAGAAGACTTCAAAAACTAAAAAAAAGAGCAATAAAATATTATTGAAAATGACTTTAACAATGCCCAAACATTTGTGTCCCAACATTCGTGTCATCATTGTTAGCTAATTTGGACCATGATGCATGGTACCTTAACTCATGAGATTTTATTCACTTGTTTCACAAGAAGGATTCATTTAAGCGTTACATTGAAATTGTGCCCATGTGAATCTACTTAAGAGATGACACAATATTAGAAGTTTTTAGCACAGGAGACATGGAGGTCACCATGACAATGTGAAATGAGAATGTTGACATTGTTTTCAATGGTGTTTCGTACACTCCTAATATCACCAAGAATTTTTTTTCCTATAAATAATGGAATTTCATTTGGCAAAATCTTCCAATTTGGTAACAAATTTTGCATCATTAAAAATAAGTAAAAGGTCATAGGGGTTGGTTTGTAAAAGAATCGTGTCTACAAATTAAATTGCAATGTGAAATTGCTTAAAATGAAAAATAATACCAATGAAACTTATCAAGTTGTAACTACTTCAACAAGGATTTGCATAGAAGTCACTCAAACCGTAGTGTCCAATGTGCATGAAAATGTTCATATGGCAAAATTGAATGAGAGTGTTGGCATCAATTTGTGGCACCAACATCTTGGCAATTTGGGTGTTGAGGATGTGAAACTTCTTGCACATAAAAATCTTGTGAAAGTAATCATTATGAGATTGCATGAAAACTTGACCTTTTGCAAAGGTTATGTGTATGGTAAAAAAACACAAAAAACCATTTACAATTGAATGAGCTTCAAAGGCCAATGAACTACTAAATTCATGCATTCAAACATATGGGGATTAACATGTGTATACATGATTGAGTGGACCAATTTGAATGTAATTTAACAAATTTTGTGGTGTGGTTTTCATTATAATGTTCATATTGTGTTATACATTTTGAAATTTACTTATAAGGACTTAATTTGAGGAATTTAACTTGAATATATATATATATATTGACATTGCAAAATTTTGAAAAAATAAGAACTATTGACTTTTAGAAGCAAAATTATGAGATGTAATTCTTGAAATTTGTTTTGGATATGGACTTTGAAATGGTCCATTGATTTATGTTGCATTGGTCAATGGTTAGTGATTTGAAGTTAGGTAGAAAATACATATAATTTTTTTTTCAAAGATTTCATATCATTTCATATGTTGGTTATGTTTTATGATTTTTGTTGTTGTTGAAAACAAGTGGTTTTTTAGAAAGTCCATATTATTTTGATTTCATCTTGGATTTTTGCACACACGTACCAAATAGTGATATATAAACGGGTTGAACATAAATGGTTAAACTCTTAACTACTTAATCATTCAAAGGTTCTGAAAAAATACAAAAGAAATGCATTTACATATGTAATCATGTGTCACTTTTTTATTCACTCAATCATCCATTCACCTTAGCCAAAGTCATGTTCTTTGGTGGAGCTAGATAGTTTGTAACATTTAAAGATGACTGTTCTTAAAAAACATTTTGCTATTTCTCAAAGAGTAAAGGATAACATTTCACAAAGTTCTTAGAGTTCAAGTCACTTGTTGAAGGTCAAAGTGGGAAGAAGAGTAAAGTTTTAGAAATTGACAACTATAGTGATTCACATCAAAACTCTTTGCACCTTTTATCACAAACCATGGAATTCAACATTAGTTCACAACACCATACATGCCACAACAATTTAATGGTGTTATAGAAAGATTGAATTATATGAGTATTGAAACAACTTGATGCATGTTTTATGATGGAGGAGTTCTTGTTAAATATTAGGTAGAAGTAGTGAATACAATGATCTATTTTTGAACTAAGTGCATGCACAAGATAATACTAAATGTGACCCCAAAGGAATTGTGGAATGGAAGGAAACCAATAGTGAAACTTTTTGAAAATTTTGGTAATTTTATGTATGTGTTCAAACTAGAGCAAACAAGCTAATCAAAGCTTGAGCCAAAAGTACAAAGTATTTTGTAGGCTATAATGTAAATTCCAAGTCATATAAATTCATCAATGTGGCTGTAGGAAAATTGATTTTGAACCATGATGTGATCTTCAATGAAATTGTGACTTCTACTATTCATCCACCTAAGAAGACCACATAAACAATTGGAACTAATCACCAACATATTGACATTTTAGATCATGGATTTGAAGAACTATTGAAACATGGAGGTTTTGTTCAAGTTGATAATGGGGAACTTATTATCCATCCAATGTTAATGAGTTTGGTGGTGATATTGCAGTGGATTTACCATCATATGGAAATATGATTACATTTTTCCACCAAAGACAAAAAATTTGACTTGCACCAAACCAAGAGATACATTAGATGCAAGATCACAAGTAGTCAAAGAAACATCAATAAAGGGAACAACTCAAAGAAAATCCTCTCTTGTCAAACGAACACCTTGAAGTCTTTTAGACTTCACATGCATGGCTATCATGGACAAATGACTAACAATTCTTAAAGCTGTACATAAAGAAAATGATTTGTTTTGGAAATAAGTAGCAAATGAGGAGTATAGTTCATTGTTGGAAAACATAATTGGTCATTGATAGAACTTTCGAAAGGGAAGAAGGCCATATGAAGCAAGTGAATTTTTAAAATCAAGTAGAAAGAAAATGATGAAGTGGATAAATATAAAGCACAATTGATAGTAAAAGGATTTGCACAAAAAAATGGCATTGATTTTTTAAAAACATACACTCTAGTTGGTAAGTTTGCATTTATGAAAACTTTACTAGCTCTTGGAGTGATTTACAATAAGGAAATCCATCAAATGGATGTGCAAGGTGTTTTCTTGAATGGTGAATTGATTAAAGACATGCATAAGAAACAACTAGATAGATATAAACTTTTTTATAAGAGAAATTTGGTTTATAAATCCAAAGAGGTGTATGGTTTAAAACAAGCATAATGTGTTTAGAATACAAAAATTGACATTTTCCTTTGAAAAAATGATTTTAAAAATGTGAATTTGACTAGGTTGTATATGTACTTAAAGTTGAAAGAGGTGTGCAAATATTTCTTGCATTGTACATTGATGACTTGTTGATATGAAGTGAAAGTATTGATTTTATAAATAACATCAAATCATTTTTGAGTGGCGAGTTTGAAATGAAAGACCTTGGAGAAATATAATTTTGTCTTGGGATATAAGTCACTTGAAAAAAGGAAAAGAAAACCATTAGCTTAGGTTAGAAAAACTACATAAAAGACATTTCAAAAAAATTTTGCATTGAAGAATGCAAACTAGTAAACACACCACTTGATGTTAGTTATAGGCTTTATAAGATTAATGAAACCATGACATTATAAAAAATAATTGAAATGGAAAGAATATCCTATTAAAAAAAAATGGTTTTCTAATGTATGTTATGATTACCACTAGGCTTGACATTATTATTCCAATAGGAGTTTTGAGTAAGTTTGTTGAATTGTAGCAATTGCCACATTAAAAAGGTGTAAAAGAAAAGTTAAGTACTTGCAAGGCACAAAGAACTTATGGTTTTAGTATCCAGGTTTGGATTTTGATGAGTTATGGTCTAACATGATTATTTTTGGATCTTGTGAAGCAAATTGGGGAGGAGACATCAATAGTCAAAGATCAACTACTAGGTTTTTGTTTCTATTAACTAATGGTGCTATTAGTTGGTCTAATAAAAGATAATCAACTATAACACTTTTGACTACATAAGCATAATACATGTCAACATTGTAAACAACATGCGAAGCCATGTGGTTGAGGACATTCCTTTTTGAACTTGATTTCAAGTTGAAAGAAGCAATTGCCATTTTTTAACAACCCATGAAACAACTCCATTATGAGAATCCAATGCATCACAACTAGTCAAAACATAAATTGATGTATGGCATCACTATGTTAGAAAACTAGTGCATGCAGGTGAAATAATGTTCAAATATTACAATACCAACAAGATGAGCGTTGATCTATTGATGAAAGGAATCCCTAAATTAATACATCACAAGTGTATGCATAGGATGGGTTTTAGGATTTGGTATATGCAATGGGAGTTTTAGATTAAATAGTAATTCAAATCTAATGTAAGTAATTCTCACTAGAAGAAAAGTGTGTTTTTGCAACTACCATACTCTTTAATAATTGGATTTGGCAACAAATTGATGAATGATTAATTAAATTTAAATCTTAACTTTGGCACTTGGTTTTTTACTTCTGAAAATTTTGGTAGATAATGGTTATAATAAATAACAAACATTGTTTCTTGAAGTCTATGGGGTAGTCTAGTGTGTCTAAATTGTTTAGTTTAAGGTTCTTGATCCAGAAGGTCTATGGTTCAAACTTGATTGTTGAAATTTTGTGGATTTTTAATTTTATAAAAATTTCAGCATATGAAATTACTAATTTTTCAAAAAATGGGGGAATTTTAAAAAAAAATTATGTTGAAATTGTTTAGGTACTATTGTAGTTATCATTTGCAATTAAATTGCTCATGCTTACAAAATTGGCACCATATAATGTTTGTTGTATATGGTTGTGTGTGCAACCAACATGCAACTACTAATGTATAAAATTGACATATGTCATAAAAATAATGCCTTAAACTAATACAACAAATTTTTTAATGAATAATAATATAATATATAACTTAAATTATAACATAAAGCTAGTCTAATAATTAATTAAACTTATACACCTATAACTAACTATAGGTTATAGTAATTAACTACATTATTATTAATAATTCCTTAGTTTGGCTTAGTTTAACTGAACTAGTACTAATTAGCTTGGCACATTATATTGATTATTATAATATTATAATAAAATATAAGGAAATAATTATTAATTAAATTAATAAAAATATTTTATAATAATTATGATTTTTACTAAATATTATTTCAATATTAATATAATATTATTAATTTGCTAGTATATCTATGGCTAATTTATAATAACATACACTAACTAGCCTATAAATACCAACTAGCTACAAATGATAATGAAAAAAAATGTTATTATTTTTTCACAAGGATTAAAATTTAAATGAAATATTTTCTTATAATTAATAATATTATTATATTGATAGTAATTTAATACTCATCAGTTGTAGTAATAAATAAATATTAGTAGTAGAATAATATTATGTTAAAAAAACTATCAATAAAAATAGTAATAATAATATTTTTATTCAATAATATTTTAAATTATTATTGAAATATAATTGTTAATAATAAATATAATATTAGTTTCATTATAGTATTTAGTAGTAATAAATAAATAAATAAATATCAGTAGTCGAAAATTATTATGCTAAATAGACTATTAATAAAATTAATGGTAATAATAATATAATTATTTAATATTATTCAATATATTCAGATTAATAATATGATAAATAGTATTGTTACCTGTTAGTTATTATTTTGTTTAATATAATTACTATAGCTAGTATGTAAATTAGGTTAATATACATAGGTATTAGGTAATAGTTACATCTAGCTTGGACCTAGGTTAGTCATGTTTGTAACTGAATTGTTTATCCCATATGTTTTGTCTTTCATTCCAATTTTGCACACTATATAAGTAGGTGCAATAAACATGTTTACAAACTAAATACAAAGTGCCATTTGGGATAAGCCAATAAAAGAAGGTCACCCTTATTGTTAATCACAAAAATAAAATAGGACTATCGTAAACCTACTTCTTTAGCCTAGGCCTAGCTACCTATTTACATACCTAGGTGTAATTATGTAACTAGGTGCCATGTGTCAACATCTAGTTTGCCTAGGTGGCCTAGTTAGCCTAGGCTATTTATGTGACCTAAGTGACGTAGGCCACCTAAGTGGCCTACCTACCTAGCTCTTTAAGTACTTATCTACCTAGCCATGTGTCCAAATTTGATTGGTCATAGTGTTAACACATGTCATAAATTATATAGTCATCAAAATAGTTGCATGTGCAACTAGAAAGATGCAATTAATCATATGTAAAACTATATAGCCATATTGTATAAATTATATAACCACACTGTATATACAATCCAAATATTGTTGCATGTAACTACATGTTAACTACAACATGTCCAAAGCAATCACAAGGAATTTTAGTTGCATGTGTCACATGCAATTGAATTTCAATTGCATGTGACAATTGCAAAAACATGATTTTTTCTAATGTCTTCTAAAAGTTTTTAAAAAAAATTGATTATTAGATCAAAGGAAAAGATTTAGGAGCAGAAATAAATAAGTTGAAAGTTGTTTTGGCTAAGATTTGTTAGAAATCAAGTAGTTATAAGGTGCACATGGTATTTATTGTAAATCATGTAATGATAGGTGGTGAAAATCAAGTTCTTTATAATAATTGCCTCTGTCCACTATGGGACCATGCATATGTACCTAAGTGGATTGATTTAAATACAAGGGAAAAATCCACTATTTACATCTCTTATCTCTCCATTTATTACTTGTGCATATTTCTTTTCAACTCCAATATTTTTTTCTTGTGTGTTTCAATTTTCTCACCATCATCATGGAGGAAGTAGATCACCCGGAGGGACACGTAGTGTAAAGTTTGGGACATATATGCATCAAACGACCATTTTTAAGGGGTTTTATTAAATAATTGTCCAACCTATTTTTTATCACCCTATTATAATCCATTATTTTAAATTATTACATGGTCTATATTATAATTAAATTGATTATTTGAATAAAATGTACCATATCTTTTAACTAATTAACTTATTATTTTTACCCAACAACCAATATATTGCACCCTATATTTTTACTCATTTTTTTTTTCTTTTTTACTAGCGCCCCCCCCACCCATCTGCTGGGTAGATTGTTCACATGATGCATTATTGTCATTCCTCTGAATATTCATATTACAACCTTCACTATTATAGAACATATTATTAACAAAAATTTAAAATTATAATGATGATGATCCATTGAAATTAGTTTAAGTAAGACCACTTTAGGTTCCATAAGTCGTTATTCGGACAATTCCAAACTAAAATTTGTTTAACAAATTCTAAAGTAAAGAGGAATGGAAAGGTGTCTTCTTTTTAGATTTTTTTATTTTTAAAGTTTGTTTTTCAACAACATAGTCACAAACAAAATTTGAATACATTCTACACTAATTTTCATCCCATTTCTTTTCAATTGACTTTCCATTCATTGAAATTTGAATTCAATCCAAATTGCATGCATTGCCATTTAATAAATTTACCTTCAAATGGAATTAACTTCCCAAAATTAATTGATTTTATTCATCAATTGATTGTCACTAATAGTGTGTAGTGGTGTGAAGCCCAAGTAACAATTTTGTTATAGTCGATATGAAATGGCAGCCATTTTTACATTGCCACATACTTTATGGTGCAAAAGCACCTATTTTCAAATGGTTAATCATATTTTAAACTTTGATAATAAAAGTCTAAAGAAAATAAATTGTAGGGAAGTTTTAATTAATTTATCTTTGGGACAATATGAACCTAGAAATGAGAATTACGATACAAAACATTGAAAGAAAATTTGATGCCAATTTCCCCATGTTGCCTTAAGGTTGATAGAAGATGTAATATATCATGTAGAATCTAAGCATAAATAGGTTCATCATGGAAAAACAACTTATTGATTTCATTAAGACAATGTAGCAATGACGATATGATAGATGTCATTGAAGGAATTGAACAATGTTTCATTGAAATTGACCATTAGGTGTCTAGATACATAAGTACATAACTTTGTTACATTTTTTCGATCAAAGTTTGAAAATGACTTATTTTATGGCATTCCAAATGAGCACAACTTTAAATTGAAGATACACCATATATAGTGTATCATGCCATTCATCTAATGGAATGTTTATGCACATATACTTTTCATTGTGAACTATGTAGTACCTTTCAAAGTTTTTAGCTAATTATTGAAATTGGACTTTCCCAACAAACTTTCTACAAAAGAGCCCATTGGAGGTTGTTGGAATGTTGAAACTTTTGAATTCATTTGTTCTATATTAGGAGCAAGTGAGGTCTAATGAAATGAAAATTCCAATGATCTTCAAATTAATGTGAAGTTTGTCACTTTCAATAGTTTGTCACACATGTTCACCTAAGTGCAAATGCCTTTCAAACGTGGATTACAATGTTTGATGTAATTGTTGTTCCATGAACTTATGTCTAGTCATGGCATACACTAAAACTATGGGAAAAGATGTTTTGTAGTAATAAGCTTCATATATGTATGTATAGTGAAATGTGTCTCATCTAAAGCATAATTTTATATGTAGTTGTTATCACAACTTAGATGCTTGTGATAATTGTAGTTGCACCATTTTTTACTCCTTTACTTATGTTTACAATTTTCATGAATATTATTGTTGCACCAATTTTCACATCATGTATGTGATTGAAGGTAATATTATTTAGCCATGCTACAAAATGTTGAACATTTGTTGCATTGGTGTCCATAGTGACATGGAGAATTTCAAATTTTGGGAGTTTTTTAAGAAACAATGTTGTTATATTCATTAACATCTATTTTATGGGATCAAGGAATGGTGATGTGCTTTAATGTGCTCATCCAATTGATCATTGCCAATGAAGCATTGTGATAACACATATTGTATTTCATCCGTTGTTGGTTCTCTTTTTTCGATTATATTAAACAGTGGTAGATATATTAATTTAATGTCATATTGAAATTGAAAGAAAATGTTGTTTGACTAATGACCAACATAGAACTTTTTTAATATTACAACTTTTTCTTGTAATCTTTTCATTTTGTAATGTGTATCTACATATTGTAGGGTAGAAGGATACTATAATGAATTTTTTTGGATGTCACAAAAGAATTTTTTTTTTAGTTAGACACATATTATTATATAAAACCCATATGCAAGTTAAGGCTTCTAAAAAAATGGACTCAAATGAGCAAAACGATTTTTTAAAATTTTTATTAATTAATTAATTTTATTTTAAAAATAAAATTTGAAAAAAATAGATAAAAAACATTAATGTTCAATGAAAGATGGACTTTGTAATCTAGGCAACTCATGGGTCACAATCCACAAAAAAATGTGTTATGGATTCAATGCATATTATGGAATTGAAGATTATTTCCACAATTTTGGGACGTGTTATATTCTCAAGGGTTATGACATTTAAGATTTAAGATTTTTTTTTTTGGAAATATATGATGGAATTTATAATTGCTTATTATGTGCAATAAAAGTTCAAATTTTTCATTAGTCATTACATATTCAAAATCATTTTTTCCATGACTAATACTTAATTGAGGTGTTAAAAAATATTCAAAGTAGTGCATTACTAATTTGGACATGGAAAAAAATGTCAACACCATTTCAATTGTTTTGATTTTTTTGTCTAGTTTTCTATGTTTAAAAATACATTTGAAAACTCCTAGAATGGAGTTTAAGGTTACCATATTTGGTACACCATATTGTGTTTTCACCTTACCAGAAGTTATGCAAGGTTTTAGGGGAAGTTCATCTTTATATATTTTATGGAACAACTAATATAACAAGGTTTTTTGGTATGCCATGAAATAACATAATATTAAAAGAATATTTTATTAAAATTTCAAAAATTCTAAATATATTATCCAATTTTAAGCATCTTATATCTTTTTATCAATAAATTGCACTCCATTTTTTCTTTCATAACATCATTTGGAAAAAAATGGAAGTAATTTCTTTTGGGTGAGGTCACCAAACAATATATTGGCCAATTTTCTTTAGTATGTATTTTTTGTTTCAAATGTTGTTGTGTAACACATCATGTTACTTGTCATCATGGAATTTCATCAATGATTATGATGATTGTATTATTCAATTTTGCGTTGATTGTGTGTGGTTTAAGAAAAGAAAAAGAATACCCATGTGTAAGAATTTGAAACATTGTGTGTATTGTGGAGGCAATAACTTAGATAATTGTAATCCTAGGGAAGTCGCTCATATATTTTAGGAAGCATGTAAGGTAAAAGGATAATTTTAATATGTTATGAAATAATGGTATATTTGAAGTATATTTCAGATATATTTTCATACATTATAGGCACCCTATTTACATTTAAATAAATTTAAATAAATAATTTTTAATAAGTTGACCCTAAATGTTTTTGCATGCCATAATTTGGAATAAAAGAAAAATGACTTCCCAAAGATTATAATTCAATAGTTCCCACGGTTTTTAAATTAAAAATACATGGGTGAATCCATGGTAAAAAGAACCATTGTCAACTTTTTTGTGCAATGTTTAAAAGCAATGGGTTAACTAATCAAAATAATGTGGCAACATTGGATTGATTATTCAATTTCTTTTTTAGAAATGTGATTCACAAGTTGAAAAAAAAATAATTTAAAAGGTATTGTATTATATTAATATGCACATATTTAATGAAAAAAAATCCCATACATATGTCATTTTCAATTCATAAAAATTCATTTAAAAAGTCCATTAAATAGTTAAAACATTGGTTACATTGTTTTAAAAGTGATTTTGAGTGCTTTACTCTCACTATATATTCATTTAAAATTCATTTAAATGTTTCCATAATATATTAGGAGCATTATTACATAAGTGCACCAAAAATATTTAACCTAAACTTGACATACCATTCAAAAACATGTAAATTAAGCATCAATTAAACATTTTGTGGCTCATTTTATCATGGACTCGGTCACATTTCTATTTCATAGTTGGAAATATTTTGTAATGTATTTAATGATTTTTCCCCACTATTAAGAGTGCTTGTGTTAATATGCAAATCATTACAACTAGTGGTAACCTGTGCCTGCAAGGCACGGCACGACACGAACGCATGCTTTCCCATCACTGTGGGGCACTTCTGTGAATGAATGAATGAAAGATGCCTTCCGGTTACCATACCAGGTATGCACCACTCACCTAGCGGCCGCTTTTTAAAATTTTCAAACAATCGGTGTGGCTATATAACCACGGTTCCCAAATTTTCAGGAAAAAAAAAGAAAGTCTAAGAACTAGTGCGCTTTTTTACCGGTTCTTTTGTAAAACCTCTGGTTTTTCTTTTGAAAGAACTGGAATCGGTGATTCTTTGATTATGGGGAAAAAAATTCAAAGAATCGAAACCAACACTGGAACTAACCACCATTAGCGAGTTATTAGAAGGGTGGTTCTTACCATTCGTACTCATGGTTCTCAAAAAATCAATGAATTAAAAAATGGAACTGGCGGTTCTTTATATTTTCCCAATTGCTGCTAAACAGCGGTTTCCATCGGATCACACTAGGCCAGAGTGATTCAGCACCCATTGATGCACCATCCATCCACTGGATGCCTGAACTTGTTGTGGATGAACTTGAACCTCTCTCGTGCCTAGCCTGCCCGTGCTGGCCCACCGTCATAGACATACAGACAGACAGACAGACTTGCTAAATTAATATATTAGATTTTGAAAGATGGAATAAAAAAACATGTTCATTTTTTGAAAATCATGTTTGCAATGTCATTGTCAAATACGTGTTTGATATGTTTTGAGGGATGATGCTCATGCAACAAAACATGTTGATGTAGAGTTATTTTGAATTGATGTGATGGTGGTGATAATTGGGATCCAAGTATGGGTAATTTTTTAGGACTTTTTTTTAACAATTGGGTCTTTTTTTATTTTCTATTAATTTATGGTGTGTTGTTACAACAATGTATGTCATTTCACATTACTAATCATATTAAAGTCACATAATATTTAATTGCATAATACTTGACATTTGAAAACACCCACAACGGCATGCAATTGAAAAACAAGATCAACTTTCAATCAATGGAAGAAGTTTTAAAATACTATTATGATTAAACTAATCATAGTTAAAGAAATTAGTTGATATAATAGAGCTTCATGAGTTTTCAACTTCAAGCCTTCAAAACTATAACTTAACAAAAAGAAAAACAAAGACAAGGAAGGAGGTTTTATAACCTTCATTCAATCTTCCAAATGTTCCTTGTTCATGCTACATAGGTTTAACAAATAAATTGAAATGAATGGTCACTATGTTAAGGATGTCTAATTATGTCTACTTAGACTAAAATGACATTGTGATCTTTGTACCTAAGTAGGTACTATCATTTGTTTGTTAGTGCATTGAAAACATATTTGCATTAAATGTGTAAGGAATGGAGAAATCCATATTTGTAGTTGGTTGTTTTGTATGTGCATTGTGGTGCACATGTGTGCAATTGTTTCTTAATCACCATTTTGAATAATTTGGTTGCATGTTATTGATGGGTTTCATGAATTCACATGTTTGTTCATTTATAATTGTAAGAACATATGCAATAATTTCATTTGTGACCCTATCAATTAGATTTGTCTAACTATAAAATATTCATTTTTTACTACAATTTTATGTTGAATTTATGAACATATATATGCATTCAATAATTGCAAATGCTACACAACCTTAAATATGGCAAGAATGCAAAAAAGTGATGCTGGGTTTTCGATTGCATTACCTACAAGTTAAAGATAGCTTGAAAATTTGGAAGGCCAAAAAGATGTTGAAGGTTGAAATTGTCAAGAGACATTTGGCACAATTTCAAATCTATTCAAACATTGGGATTTCTGATAGTACACCCATGTGGTATGGCTTTGGATCAAGGTGTTTTTCTTCAATTTCTCGATGTTTGCAAGTTGGTTACACATGTTGGGTGGGGAGGCATTATTGACAATTGATGTGATTTTTTCCTAGGTATAGTTGGCACCTTGCATTATTTTGAGCTAGGATTTTGGCACCCAAGAAAATAAATGGGTAGCATAAAATGTTGATATAAAAAATTGGGATGTATAGTAAAAGGGCTACATGGATTTCTCCCTTGTAAAAAATTGGCAACTCATTTTGCATCCATGTAGGTGAATTGGCTAACATGTCTAGATTTTTGTATAATATGTGGCGATGCAACAATTTTTAGTTGATGATATTTGTACCCTAAAATGCCATAAACAACACTTTCAAAGTTACAAACAAGGTTCAAGGGGGAGATTGAACCCAATCCTTTTGGATCCTACCCATTGCAAGAAATGATATTGCACACTTGTGGGCTTGCAAATGGGTTTTTTTATTCACATAGGTGAAGAAAAAAATGATATTGCAAGAAATGATAATTCACACTAATGGGCTTGTTGGTGGATTTTTTTTTCCCCACATAGGTGAAGAAAAAATGATATTACAAGAAATGATAATTCACATTTGCAGGTCCACAAGTGATTTTTTAAAATTCACATAGGTGAGAATATATATATATATATAGGACACTTGGGAGCCACACAAATGAGTTTTTTGACTCACACATGAGAAGAAGAAAAATGATATTGCACATTTGGGTCCAAATGACATATAACAAGCCAATGTGTTTATTTTTCATTTAGGACTATTATCCTTTTTGGGGTCCTTTTCCCCAAAAAAATGCTTTCCTCAAAAGGAATTTTCAAATGAAATGTTTCAAAAAAATTTATATATTGTATTTGTAGTTGTCCCAATATGTCATATGTTTTTTTACAATCAAATTTGAAGACATACGAGCTTTTGAAAGTGCACAAATTTTGTTAGATTTTGTGTTTTGTCTGGAAAAATTGTCATAATTTCAAATCATACCAAAACATGTTAACATTTTCAAGTTTTATTTTTTTAATGTTATAAGTTACAAGTTTTTTTTAAACAACATATACATTGCATCACATTTACATGTCAAAAAGGACTCATGAACTTTTTTAAAACCTTCATTTTTTAAAAACACAAAAAATAATAAATATGAAAATTTAAATGCTTTTTAGATGTGTGTAATAGTACCCTATTACAATAAAAAGAATAAAGATGAAATAAATTATATTATGAAAATTAAGGGGCTCTTTATGAAAGTAATGTTATTGAATGAAGTTGTTAAACATTTTTTATTAAAACAAACTTTGATATTGACATTTTGTTTGATTTAGTTTAGATTTTTCAATATCCATATTATTCAATAAGCACAACTTTCCATAATTCACATGCCATTAAAGTGGCACCACATAGACAAATGTAACAAGAATTGCAGAAAAGTTGATGTTTTAACATCAATTTTGACTTGTTTGAGCTCATCCGCACCTACTTGCAGGCCCGCAAACAGTTTCTTTTATTCACATAGGTGAAGAAAAAAATGATCAATAAACAAAAAACACAGACCACAAAAAGAAAAACCCTAAACCCTAAAAATTCACTTTAAATCCATACTTTGCAATTAAAACTAGAAACATGTTTTTACTAAAAAACCCAACCTAGTTCCGATTAAAATCACAACTTGGAATTAATTCAGTTCTGAATTTAAAAACTTTTAGAACATCAGTTCAACCCTAGTTCGAGAACTTTGATGAAACTTCCCAATTCTACCAACTGAAATTTTGCCCCCCAAAGAAGGTTGCTGTGGATGCAATTAAAATGCAACTAATTCATTATTACATAAACATTATAATTTATTTAAATATAAATAGGGTGCTTCATAATTGATTATAAAAAATGTTTAAAATCTATTTAAAATAAAAAATTTTATAATAAAATATTCTTGCAATATTCTATTGTTTCATAGCACACCAAAAAATACCCCTTTATCTCTCTTTTTCCATAAAGTGTACAAAGGGTGGGCCCCAAAGGTATGAGTGGAGATC
>Ga0209611_10001313_pt1 | contig 41815 bp, 41 predicted proteins | sample S1TSphgellanicum_3_FD_187693 | JGI IMG/M metagenome (GOLD analysis project Ga0209611, IMG submission 187693) | Host-associated microbial communities from peat moss isolated from Minnesota, USA - S1T2_Fc - Sphagnum magellanicum MG (SPAdes) (version 2) | ecosystem: Host-associated > Plants > Peat... | reverse complement strand
AAAATTTTCCAATTTTATGGTTTTTTTTTTTTTTTTTTTGCCCTTTCTAAAACTGCAATTGGAAACTTTTTTAGAGACCAAGTGGACTTTTTGCATTAGCCATGATTTCCTTTGCCAGAAAATGGGCCTAGAAACTGAAAGCTGTGAGAACTTAAGCCAATGTGCCCCCCAAAACCTAATCCTCTGGGCAGACATACTTTACTTTACTACAAGTCAAACACCTAAACTTCAAGAGCCCATGTGTTTTGCAAACTGACATTGTGCACTTTTGCAGCTCCCATCATGTGGTTTTTCCCAAAGAGTATTAATGGATTTCTGGCATCTGGATAGGAAGAGCAAAAAATTCATTGCAACTATTGACCCTATTTTGTCCAGATTCATTTGGACTAAAACTTAGAGTTGTAGTTTTCTTTTTCTTTTTTTTTTAATAAATTTTATTTAGTGGGGGTGAGATCATGGTTTTCCAGGTCAAAAAATGATCTTTTTTTGTTTTTCCTCCTTTTTTTTTCTTTTTTGGGCGAGACCATGTGTTTTTCAGGTCAAAAAATGATGGGTTTTTTTTTTTTTTCTTTTTTGACAATTTTGTGATGTAGCCAAAGTGATGATCATACATGTGAAGATTTAGCCAAATGGTTTTCCAGGTCAAAAAATGATCTTTTTTTGTTTTTCCTCCTTTTTTTTCTTTTTTGGGCGAGATCATGTGTTTTTCAGGTCAAAAAATGATTTTTTTATTTTTTTTTTTGGGGACAATTTTGTGATGTAGCCAAAGTGATGTTATCATACATGTGAAGATTTAGCCAAATTTTGCAACAAGCTGAATATGAGAATAGAAAGATTTAAACATCCTTCTATATTTTTGGCTACCTACTTGAACCATGTATAGAAATCTGGTGATTATTATTCCTAAATTTTGGTTGAATTTTGGCTATTGAAAATCTCAAAAAACTCTTGAATTAGTCACTTTAAATTTAAGTTTTTCCTTTTTGACTATATATTGCCAACAAAAATAAAGGCTAGGTCACACATGTAGAGGATTATTTTTTGAAAACATGGCCCTAATTCACCAGATTGTTTTTTTTCTTTAAAACCAAATCACCAGATTTCTACAACAAGTTCCAGCAGAACAACAAAATATAAAAGGATTCTTAAACTCTTTTACTTTCATATCTGGTCTATAGCCAAATTTGGCTAAACCTTCTTGTCAATGATTTCCAGTTTGACTACATCACAAAATTGAAAAACAAAAAAACACACTAACCAAAAAAAATAAAATTGAATTTTAGCATTTTCTGATTTTATTTTTTTGTGTGCTAGACTCGGAGATTCAAAACCAAAGGGATAAAAACTTGAATTGGCCAATGATGTCATGTTAGGGTAAAAGGGTGGGAAGCAAGGTAAATGTGTAGAGATATCTTAACCTTGAGATTAAATATCTTCATTTTTTCTAGATTTGAGATCAAGTTAGGATAGAATAAGAAAGTTATTTTGACTCTTTGATTTCAATGGGTTAAAATACCCCTTTCATGTTCATAAACGCATATAATAGTATTAAACCAAAGATGTTGACTTTCATTTTTAAAAGCACACAAAATGTGGGGAAAAAAATAAAAACCAACTTTCATAATCTTCCTCAAATTATATATTAGGGTAGCATAACAATTCCCAAAACTATTCCAAAAAAAATTTAAATGAGGATTTTTCTCAAATTGCAATAAATAAAAGCTTTGTTCAACCTTAATACGGTGCCCAAAATTATGCCTACTAAGCCTTGGTGTGAATCTAGCTTTAAGCTTCAATAGATTCTAACCATAAATGAAATATTAAAAAGATTTTAATTGTAAGCTTCAAGTTATGTTGAAAATATTTTAACACAAAATCAAAAAATAAAAATAAAAATTCTAACCCCAAGCTAAAGTGCTAAATATTTTTAACCCCAAACCAAAGAAAGATTCTAACTTTACACTAGAATAGTAGCAAGATTTAAACCTTTAACCTAAACTGATTCTAACCTTAAGCCAAAATATTTAATTTTTTAAACTTTGGCATCAATGCTAAAACTATTTTAACCCTAAGCCAAAATAATAAAAATTTCTAACTCCAAGCCAAAGTGGCAAAAATATTCTACATCTAAGCCAAAATAATTTTTAAAAGTAACCGTAGGCTGAAATATATTATAATCATAGGCCTAAGAAGATTTTAAACTTAAGCAAAAAAAAAATTTTAAACCTAAATGTTAAGAAAATTCTAACCCTAAGTCAAAATGGTAAAAAATTTCTAATCCTGAAAAAAAATAATAAAAGATTTGAACCTTAAGCCTAAATGCTAGAAATGTTTTTAGCCCTATGCCAAAGTATTAACAAAATTTCTAACCATAGGTTATATAATTTTTAAAAAATAACCTTAAATCAAATTTCAGCCCAAGGCCAAAGTTTCAAAAGTACTTTAATTGCAAGTCAAAATGTTTAAAAAGCTTCTAAGTTTATGTAAAATTGCTAAAACGCCACTCATTCTGTCTCAAGATGTATAATGTTTAATCTTGGAAGCACTTTTTCATTATTTTCATATGATAAGATGAATACATCTTAGAATACATCCTAAATTTGAACCCTAAGCCAAACAAAACTCCAAACTTGAATTGCTTTGAATATGGCCCTTTTGGTTTTCCATAGCTAAACAACCTAGCCTAAGCTTCCCAAGAGACCTAGCCTTATTTGATTCGCCTTTGACTACCGTATGGTACGACGCTATTGGGCCAAAAAAGTTTCTTATTTCTTGGTGCCATGTGGCACATTGGATGTGTTTCCATGACTATCCATTACAACTACAAGCATAAGGGGTGCAATTGCAAATGACATTTATGACTATACCACATATATGTTTCATGGTAAATATGACATAAATGTTTGGATTACATAATCATGTAGTTATGTCGAGTCATATATGGTGGTTAGGATTACAATGCCAATCATTTTTCTAGTCTTTTTTTATCATCTTTTGGTGTGTTGTTAGTCCATGCAATCGACATTCTTACCATTAAGGAGTTTTTTTAAATAACATTTTTTTTAACCCACAAGATTATTTCTTGAGTTAAGAAATCTAGGCAACCAATGACATTTATAAAGTTATTTTTGAAAGCCTCATGACAAGGTGCATTGAGGATTCTTCTTTAGTTGCATGGGTAAGCTTGGAGTTCCAATTGAACTTATTAATATAACTAAAATTTTGTTTGTGGGAGCCTCATCTAGCATCATGGCTAATGGGAACGTCACAAGGGAGTTTGCAATTGAATAAAAGGTCCCTCAAAGGTGACCACTAGCCCCTTATTTATCTTTTCTTGTGGGACATGCACTTAACTAAATAAGTGCCATAATCATTTTTTGAAAATAATGCATTCATTATCAATAATGGATTTTTGAAGTTCAAAAATATGGACTAGTCAATTGTTTAGATTGTTAAGAAATTTTTAAATTTATATTGAATTCAATTTCAAATTGTCTATAGTGACTAAAAATGGGTTGAAAAATGAAATCATAAACTTAATTGTAAATTGTTTTTTTGTGAAACCCTAACCAAATGATAGTTATGAACTTTTGAAGGGTTCAAATTACACCTTATTTTCAAAAGTCCTTTTGAAATGATTTTTTTTGTTTGAAATATCCAAATGGGGTTTTATTTTTATGAACATTATTTGTTTTTCTTTTAGGATTTCCAAAGTGGTTTCATCATACCAATTGACAACATTTTTCAATATGGGTTGTGACCTAGTTTTAAAAGGTTTCATAAATGAATGAAACTTTAATAGTCAAAGATTACACTAATGAAATCTTAAAATTTAAAACCATATCCATATAGATTATTTATAAAGCTTGCTAAGTAATCTAAGGAATGTTATATCTATCTAAAATGAACCATTAAACTTGCTAGGCATTCTAGGGAATGTTATATCTACCTAAAATGAACCATTAAACTTGCTAGGCATTCTAGGGAATGTTGTATCTACCTAAAATGAGCCACTATACTATGCATACACCTTTGTAAGTTCTATAGGCTACTTAAAGGCTATGTAAACTACCTAAAGGGTGATGTAAACTACCCTAAGGGTTGTTGTAAGTTACCTTAAGGGCTATCTAGGTTACATAAGTCCCTACTTAGGGTACATAAGCTACCTAAGGTGTACCTAGGGAGAACATAAGGTTATATAAAGTTTATATAGCTACTTAAGGTCAACATAACTTTAATTACTTAAAGACCATGTAAAATACTTAGGGTGTACATAGGGGTTACATAATTTACATAAGGCTTACCTCAAGGCTATGAAAGATACTTAAAGACTATGTAAGCTACCTAAGGCTACCTAAAAACTATGTAGGCTACCTAGATTACCCAAGGTGTAATGAGGGGCAACATAGCCTACCCATCATCTATTTAGGAACAACAATATAGGTCTACCTAGGGTTTAATTACCTATTTACTTACGACATAACTAGTTATAGATTTACTTATGTACATACCTACTTATTCACAACAAACCTATTTACCTACCTCTTAATCCCACTTTCTACAACCTATCTAACAATGACATCAAAACAAACCTATCTATATATTGTATTGGACTACTTCAACTAGTAATGAAACATGATGATTACATAATGATTGCATAGTGACATAACTTAGTTAAGGTGAAATGACTAATTAAGGTGGGGTTATTGAAAGTAGTTAGGTTTCATTAATTATTAGAGTAGGAAAGTAACTAGGTTACTTTCACAAGGTTGAATTACTTTCTTTACTTATATTAGTTTGGTTATTTGTGGTTTGGTCTTTTAGTTAAATACCTTGGTGTTGATGGTTTGGTTCTATTTTCTTCATTACACAAGTTTGTGTATTTCATGTGATAAGAACCTTAAGGAGTTCGTGATGTTATGTTTCGTGTTATGAGCATCATGTTGTAGTTTCCTTTCAATAAAGATTTATATTTGCACTTGAGTAGATCTCCTATTTGTTAACATGGTATCAGAGCTTAGGTTGTTGAATGAAAAAGTTGAAAGAGATTTAGAGCTAGAAAGTCTCTAGAACTAAAGCTTGAAAGTCTTTAGTAATATCATAGGAGTTTGTCAAGTGCAAAAAGAAATGGGGAAAGGAAAGAATGTGAAGAGAAAGAAAAGAAAAGAAAAGAGGTGAGAGGAGATTAACATATCAAGGTTGTGGAAGTAAAATCTTTAAATCTAGATCTAGATCTACTGTGAAAGATCTTGGAATGAAATTTGGAGACATTATAAAAGACTATAAGAGGCTTCTATTCTCAAATTTTCAAAAGAAAAGGATATGTTTTGTGAGAGTTATGAGCCTTTGAAAACTCTATGCCAGATCTGGTTTTTTGGTCATATTTCCTTTTTTTGAGCTTTTTTAGATTTATAGCTTTGGGATCATATAGATCATAAAAGAATATATATGTGAGAGAAATTTCATGTCATTTGGATCTGTATTGAGAGAGATCCAAGCATTTAAAGTTTTTGTTTCAATTTTGAAGTCAGTTCCTTTTGAAAATGATAACTTTTTGTGGTCACCATCAATAGAACTAAAATTTGTGTTCAGGTCCCATTTTGAAGTGAATTCAAGGAAGTAGCAAGATCTTTCATTTATGAAGTTAAATGAACTAAAATTTTGAGAGAAGGTAGTAGACATAGTTTTTCACGTTTCACTAAAATTTCAAATCGATCCAAGGTCATATGTGAGCGATGTAGCTTTGCAAAGTTGCTGTGATGGAAGTTTGTTTTGAAAGTGGAAGACATTAGAACAATTTTTTGAAGTGGAACAAATACAACTTGGGAGAACTTGAAGGAAGGAGTTTGAAGATTGGGAAGCGCAAATACATTATCAAAACCTTCATACAAAAGTGTGGTATGTAATCATGTACTTAATACCATACGAAATATTATACGAAATACATACATATACGTAAAACTTATGTATAATATAAAATTTCGTATAATACTCAAAACATACATACATATGCAAGGTCCATCTTGTTCAACCCTAACCCTAACCCTAACCCTAATCCTATAAACCTAAGGAAGGAAAACCCTAATCCTAATCCTAAAAACCCAAGGAAAGAATGAAAATCATTTGTGAAACCCCAAGAAAACATTGAGTGTTGCTTTGAAAGATGGCGGATGGTCTTTTTCAAATTGCAATTGAAAAACTAAATAAGAACAATTTCCAAGTGTGGAAATTTAAGATTATGAATTTCTTAATGGGGAAAGGCTACTGGGAATTCATAACTAGTGATGAAAAAGAACCTCCTCTCCTAGAAAACCTCACACAACAACAAATTCAAGCCAATAAAACTTGGCATGAAAAAGCAAGGAAAGTCTTGTATCGGCTTTCTTTGAGTGTGTCCGATTCCATGATTGTGCATATTCAAGATGCAAAATCACCTAAGCAAGCTTGGGATACATTGGTGAAGATGTATAACACCAATACACAAGCCTGCAAAATGTAGCTCAAACAAGAGTTGCATAATGTACATAAAAACAAAATGAACATCAATGACTACTCTACAAAGGTGAAAAACCTTGTAGATGCTCTTGCATCTATAGGAGCCCCTGTAGTTGATGAAGATTTAGTGGTCGTCACCTTGAATGGACTTGGAAAATACTATAGCCAGTTTCATACTTCAATTGTAGTTCGAGAAACATTTCCTGATTTCCAAGACTTAATAACACTACTTATAAGTGAAGATGTGAGAATTGTTAGTACTTCATCCAATGGAGGATCACAAGAAAATGTTTTCTACTCAAATACTAATAGAGGTAGAGGTAGAGGTGGTAAAACTTCATTTCGAGGTCAACAAAGAAGTTCGCATGGTGGACATCATCAACATGAAGGTCAAGTTCATGGAGGTGGACGAGGAAACTTTGGAGGAAGAGGAAGTCGAGGAAGTCATGGAGGTCGTGGTGGAAGTCATTGAGGTCAACAACCAAATAGCGATTCAAATTACTACTACAGTGGGAAACCTGGGCACATGGCGAAGAACTATTATCAAAATGAACATGATGCATGAAATGGAAAGCTGCAACAAGGGAATTATGCACCAACTACCAATCAAAGTGATGAACAACTGTTTGTGATGCAGCACATGGCAAATTCAATGATAAGAGGTGTATCAGACAATAATGTCTGGTATGTGGATTCTAGAGCTTCAAACCACATGACTAGTCATGGAGAATGGTTTAGAAACAAAGGATTTGAAGACACCGGGGTTTGTGGAAACTAGTGATGACATTACACATCCCATCAAACAAATTGGCAAGGTGCCATTATCCATGCAAGATGGGCAAACAAAGTACTTGAAAAATGTACATCGTGTTCCAACCATAACAAAAAATTTGGTCTCTGTAGGCCAAATGGTGGAACAACGTTTACAAGTGACATTCAACCCAAATGGATATTTTGTGGAAGACATGAAGAACCAAGGCAAATTGATTACAAAAGAGGAAAGGAATGGACAAATGTTCACCTTGGATGTGAACATGCTTGAGGTGAATTCCATGTTATTCACACATGGAAAAGGAGCTCGAGACATTGGAATTTGGCACAAGCAAGTTGGCCATGTTAATCTCCAACGTCTAAACTGATGGAAAACCAGAATCTTGTTGAAAGCCTTCCCAAATTTGGAACAGAAAAGGTGATGTCAGAAGTTTATGAAGCATGCCAATTGGGGAAGCAAGTTAAGCATCCATTCCCAGCATAAACAACTCATGTAAGTTCCAAACCTTTGGAAATGATCCACTTAGATGTGTGGACCACGAAGACACAATCCATTAGAGGATGCAAGTATTACGTGAGTTTCATTAATGACCACACAAGGAAGGTGTGGGTCTACTTCATGAAACACAAAAGTAAAGTGTTTCAACATTTTTTGAATTTCCAAACAATGGTGGAAAAGGAGAAAGGTGTGAGCATCAAGTGCCTAAGGTCCAATGGAAGGGGAGAGTATTTTTCAAATGAGTACTTGAAGGAGCATGGAATTCAAAGGAAATACTCATGTAGTTATTCCTCATAGCAGAATGGAGTTGTTGAAAGGAAAAACAAGCACATTGCAAAAATATCACGTGCCATGTTGAATGAGAAGAATTTGTCAAATTATTTTTGGGCTGAAGCGGTAGCAACTATAGTCTATATCATGAATTGAACACCCACAACAACAGTTCATGGCATGACATTTGAAGAAAAATTCACAAGCAAGGAACCAGATGTCTCACACCTCAAAATGTTTAGTTGCATTGCATACGTGCATGTTCCTGATGAGAAGAGATCAAAACTAGACCCAAAAGCTAAGAAATGTATCTTCATTGGATATTCCTTAGAACAAAAAGGATATAGATGTTTCAATCCTTCCACTCGGAAGTTGCAAGTGATTAGAAATGTTGTGTTTTATGAAATGGTTAACTAGTACTCACCACTAAAGGTAGCAAAAGATGGAGAGGTTAAAATTGATGATGTTTCATCAAATGTGGAACAAGAATCATAATTAATCAGTGGACCATAAGAGTCTTCAATTAATGAGTCTAGTAGCACTCCATGGAAAGGAAGATTAAGATCTTCAAACATTATACATGGTAGTTCTCAAACATCATCTAGAAATCTTCATGTCGATGATGAATTAAGTGATTCAAAGAAAAGTGTGGGTGAAGAATCAAAAATCCTTTTAGTTATTACTCTTGGAGTTCGGATGGCCAAGAAAGTTTTGAAAACACCTAACAACAACAGTGGAGTACGAAGATCCACACAAGTCAAGTACCCTATACAAAGACTCACATATGATGGCTTTGTAGCTCATCATTATGCATACATGGTGAGAATTATACAGGAGGTTGAACCCACTTGTTTTGAACAAGCGGTTAGAAACCCTAAATGGGACAATGCCATGGATGAAGAGATGGTGGCTTTGGATGCTAATGCTACTTGGGAATTAGTAGCTTTACCAGAGGACAAGAAAGCAATTGGGTGCAAATGGGTGTACAAAATCAAAGACAATGCAGATGGATCTATGAGCAAATACAAAACAAGATTGGTTGCCAAAGGTTATGCCCAAACTTATGGCATAGACTATGAGGAGACCTATAGTCCAATTGCCAAAATGACAACTATAAGAACAATCATTACTATGGCAATAGCAAAAAGATGGTCTTTACATCAAATGGATGTAAAGAATGTTTTTCTTCATGGAGATTTACATGAAAAAGTGTACATGGAGCAACCACCAAGTTATGTGGACCAAACACATCCTAATTTGGTTTATAGGTTGAAGAAAGCTTTGTACAACTTGAAGCAAGCACCTAAAGCTTGGTTAGACAAGATAGGTCAATATTTTGTCACAAGTGGATTTCAAACATCCAATGCTGATTTTTCACTATATGTGAAAAAGACAGATCATGGGATTGTAATCATAGTCATCTATGTTGATGACTTGATTATCACAAGAGATAGTGATGCAAACATCTTTGAATTGAAGAAGCTTTTGAAGCAAAAGTTTGAGATGAAGGATTTGGGAGAGTTGCGTTACTTCTTTGACATTGAGGTAATCTAATCCCCTAAAGGGATATGGTTACTACAAAGGCAATATGTTTTGAACAAATTGACTGAATATGCGATGACTGGTTGCAAACCCATTTCAATTCCATTGGAGCAAAATGTGAAGTTAAGTGCAGATGAAGGAGACATTATGGAGATACCACTGTGTACAAACACATAGTGGGGAGTTTGATTTACATGACCATCACAAGGCCATATTTGAATTATGCAGTTGGAGTGGTGAGTCAATTCATGCAAACACCACGAAAGCCACATTTGAATGCAGTAAGGCACATATTGAGGTATATAAAACATACATTATAGTGTGAATTTTTTTATGAAGTCAAGAGCCAGTTATAAATACATGGATACACGGATGCTAATTAGGCTAGCAATGTTTCAGATAGAAGATCGACCAATGGTTTCATGTTTTCTTTTGGAAGTGGTGCTATTAGTTAGAGTAGTAAGAAACAACCAACAGTTGCACTATCAAGCACGGAGGCAGAATACAGAGGTGTAGTAATTACTACATGTGAAATAATTTGATTACAAAAACAATTATCAGATTTGGGACAGTCAGTGGATGCTCCTGTTATCATTTATTGTGATAACATCAATAGCATACTATTTGCTAACAACCTGGTCTATCATGCTAGGACAAAGCACACTGAGGTGCACTACCACTTTATTAGAGAAAAAATTCTAGCAAAAAAAATTGACCTTATTCATGTCAGTACCGAAGATCAAGTTGCTGATATTTTCACAAAGGCTTTAGGTACAGACAAGCTAAGGAAGTTTAGAAAAATGCTTAATGTACTAGAAGTGAATTCAAACTTGAAAGGGAATGTTGAGAATTCAAGGTCAACTAGTTAGGTTTCATTAGTTACTGGAGTAGGAAAGTAACTAGGTTACTTTCACAAGGTTGAATTACTTTCTTTACTTATATTAGTTTGGTTATTTGTGGTTTGGTCTTTTAGTTAAATACCTTGGTGTTGATGATTTGGTTTTCTTTTCTTCATTACACAAGTTTGTGTATTTCATGTGACAAAAACCTTGAGGAGTTCTTGATGTTATGTTTCATGTTGTGAGCATCATGTTGTAATTTCCTTTCAATAAATATTTATGTTTGCACTTGAGTAGATCTCCTATTTGTTAACAAGGGTGAACTTATTTCACTTTTAAAACTCCATAATGATTTAAGTTAGCGAAATACTTCCCATTTTTGCACTATTGTTGTAATTTTTTCCAAGCTTTTGTTTTGTGTGTTTGATTTTTTTTATTGTTTACATATTGATTTGGAGGCTTTTACTTGTGAAATTATTCATGAATGATGGTGAAGGTGAAATTTTTTCATTTGTATAACAAGAAACAATACTTTGAAAATTGTGACACATATATGCATTACAAAATGAAAAAAATGAACATTTATATTGGGCTTGAAATGTCAATGGTTAAATATAAAAATATTCTCACCCTACTTTCAAATTACATTTAGGTGTAATCACAATGAAAGGATCCACCTTGAATGAAATTGGTTTTTTTAACATGTTTACAAATATCATAAAGCTAAGATATTATGTTGAAAATGTGAGTTGTATTTGTGATACACCATTTTTAACATATTAATTTAGTACTTTTAAATGTTTGAAAATAATTAATTTGATGAATATAAAATACCTTTTAATGCATTTAAAACCATAAGCAATGATTTTCTACATTGCATAACAATGTAAAATTGTCTGAACATTCTCAATCACCATTATTTGGCCAATCTCATGCTACCACATCAACAAATCAAGACTATCACTAGGAACTATCTAAAGGTGGCTTCCAACTCTTTTTATCTTGTTTGGACTCAATTCTCAAATTGCCATGTTTGTTTTAGTTTTTAGGTTTCATTTGTGTAATCCTCTCTAAGCAAATTAAATGTCTATGAAGGAGTTACATTTGTTGAATTCAAAGTTGCTACAAATTTAGAATGGACTTGGAATTGATCTTGAAGTTATGAAGTTCCTTTGTTCATCAAAACTTAAAATATTTATGTGTTCCTTTAATGTAAAGTTGGTATTCAAACATGCAACAATTTTTGGGCAATTTTTCCTTTAATTCAACATGCACATTAGGTTAGCAAAGGATATCTTTCAAGATTAACCAACAATGAATGGAGGTAACTTAAGCTCAAACCTTTTGAATGTTTCAATTTGTACAAGTGTAAAACTTTGTGTAGGGGTTTTTGACATTGGTTCCAAATTTAAAGAATGTTTAAACAATTTAAAATTTGTTAATAAATGTCACAAGTGCATGCAAACTCCATAAAAGGAGCCACAAGCTACAAGGTTAAAACCCTTTTCTAGGGATTGCATTTGACAAATGGCGTTCTTATGTTCGTCAATTTTCTTAATGTTTACATTTTTCATACCCAATTTATAGTTGTGTTTTGAATATAATTACTTTCAACTATATCTTGATCTATATCATTTATATAGAATGCATTCATGTTTTGAATAATGCAAAAATGAATAACTTCTATTAAAGACACATTTTCAAAATTCATAATCTTCAGGGTCAAAAACATGTTTGAAACAAATATGTTCAAATGCGTTTAAAAATGAATTTTATCAATTTCAAGTGCTTTTGTTTTTATAGTCACAAATGATAAGATCCTCTTCAATTTTGAAAAGGAATAGTGCACATTTGATAAGAAAAAAACATGTTTGAAAGAAAAACTATTGTTTCAATTGCTTTGAACATGCAAAAGGACTTTTGAAACATCATTAATTTGTATGAAGTTTTGAACAATGAAACTTTATAAGTAATGGAATTTTAAAAGGAAAAAAAAATTAAAATCCAATGTATTATGCTCCTCTTGTGATTTTTCAAAAATATAAAATTATAGTTTAAAGCATTTATTTCACTCCTTGTAGATCCTTTTATTGTGTTTGCACCCAAGTTGTTCTTGATCATGCCCCAATTGGTTTCCAATGATCTTGTTAGTCTATCTACACAAGCATAGTTAATTTTTATTGTAGTGTTTGCATATTTGGTCCCAAAATATGTTGTTCACTTGACCATTCCTTGTTTCTAGATCTATTGTGAGATGTGCAAAGATGAAGCACAAAACACCATTCCCTTGAGAATGAATTTCTTCCCCTTGTAGCATTTTATTGGAGTTTTAAAGTCTAGTCCCACAAGCATCATCATCAAGCACTACTCATGTTATCACCATGCTTATCAAACTTCACCTTGAAATTAGTATGCAAGCCTAGAGTCAAGAACTATTGTATCCAACAACAATTTCACAAGCAAAAAGACCTTTTGAATTGAAGCCTGCATCTTTTGTATCATGTTGAGACTACCTTAGAGCAAGCCTTTTTTGCAAGTCAATATCAAGCCTTGCATATTATTGTTATAGCTTGAAAATACTTTAATGGAAGAAAACAAAGAAGCCCTTTGCAAGTGTTTTAGAACAAAGTAAAATTAACACTAATTAACATTAATAATTTCTGAGACCAATAGCGCCAATTGATTGACAACATGCCTACATCGTAAGAATAATGGGCATTGGGTAGGCAAACTTGATTGCAAAAGAGCTTTATATATACACATATTATTAAAATATATATGTTATTATTATTTTCATGGTTATTTTGGGGAGGGAGCTTGACGGATGGGGAAGAAGCCCATGACAAATTTTACAAAAAAAATGAAGGAAAGTGATAATGGGGAAGAGATAACCTTGTGAATAGAAATTTATTGAGTAGCAAAACAAAATGGAACTTTAAATAATTTTGGTGAAAATCATAATCACCAAAATTTTCATGTTTTGCTAAGCTTGAAGAGTTTGGTTAAAGAGCTAGCTTGAAAAGAGCAATTTTTTTTTTTTTTTTGAAGAGGCCATTGGAAACCCTAAAATCTTATGTTACCATTTTATTCATTAATTTAAATAATTTTTCTTTGAATAATGTGGTTCCATCTATTTTTTTTAAGTTAAAGAAAATTTTCCTTGATTCTTGTTCAATTAAATCAAGTCAACACCAACAAGTCCCAATTGAAATTGGGAAACCATCCAAACAAAAAAATTAACACAATTAAGTAATTTTTTAGGTTACTTGCTAAAAATATATTTTTGAAACATATTGAGAGCAAATTGAAAGGTTTTGAGTTCAAATTTCATGTTTTCTTTGTATTTATTTTTATGAATGAATGGAAATCTATTGATGAATATTCATGAAATTTCAGGATTAAATAAAGTTCATTCAAGAAATATCATCTATACTTTGGTTTCATTCATCAAGTGTAGTTCATTCCAATTTTGTTTTTTCCCCCCATTACTAGAGTCAACCAAGTTCCATGGATGAATATTAAAAAAATATCATTCATGAATTTTCAATGGATGCAGTTTCATTGATGAATATGGACAAAATTTCATCAATGAAAAAGCTGAACTTTCATGGAACAAGGGGTGAATCACACATTGAGTCGACGACTTGGGAATGCTGACCAGCCTTTTGTTTTACTGGTGATATATTGCCAAAAAGGGGGAAAAAAAAAGGCTTTCTCATCCATATAGTTCATCCAATAAAAACAAATTTGATGAAAACATACATGGGGTCATAGTATTGTTCATTTTCTCATCCAACTATTTTTTCGTCCGATACAACGCCCTATTTGCTGAAACTGTACACTGTACGATATTGTTCAATTTCTCATCCAAATTTTTCATCCAATTAATGCCCTATTTGATGAAAATACACATATTGTCCTGGTATTGTTTGTTTTCTCATCCTTTTTTCCATCCAATAATATGTGCTGTATTTTTATGAAAATACACATAAGGTCCTGGTATCGTTCGTTTTCTCATCCAATAAAATGCACTATTTGCTGAAACACCGCACACTGTCCGATATTATTCGTTTTTCTCATCCCTGTTTTGCGTCCAATATTTTCATCCCATAATATGCCCTATTTTATGAAAGTATACATACGATCCCGGTATTGTTCGTGTTTCTCATCCAAGTTCTTCATCCACGAGGATCGTCGTCCGTGTCCTCGTCTCGCACCGTGTTTGCAAGTCTGCGTAGCGTGCAAAGTTTGCTGCGCTTTCTTCGTCTGGCAGTCACGCGCTTTCGCGCTGCAGATCACATCGTGATGTTTTTTCCTTCTTTGTTTGTGATTTCCGGTCATCTCAGCATCTCGTAGAGTCTCTGAGATTTTTCTTCTGTTTCCTTTCCTTCATTTTTTGGCCGCATTTGGAGTCTGGACCGGAAAGGAAAAGGCCAGATCTGTGTCTCTCGTTCTCGGGATCGTGAAGCGGAACTCCTATTGCTAATCTCTTTTTCTTTCACGATCGAGGGTGGATTTTTGTGGTAAAGATAAATTCTTCCAGAGAAACACAGAAATAAGGCCGCGATGGATAACTTGATCGGCCTGGTGAATAGAATCCAGAGGGCGTGCACAGCGCTGGGTGACTACGGAGGAGAAGGTGCCGTGCAAAGTCTTTGGGAGTCTCTGCCATCGGTCGTGGTCGTAGGAGGCCAGGTATGTGATGATTTCGGGTGAATGTCGTGCCTTTCTGTTTTTGCTGCACAAGATTGTGACGCTTATCAATACATTATCAAATCGAGCCGACTTCATAGTCTTGATAGCTTCCCGCAATGCTCCCATTGCCCTCCGACGTATGTCTTGATCTTCTCTATTATCACTGCTGATGGAGTGACACAATCTTGCAAGAAAGAACGGGCATTCCAGTACTAGGTAGATGCCTCGTTTCCACCTTCATGCTGGGATGTTCTTGCGGTCTTCAAGTGCATAAATTCTGGTCGGCCTCGTGCATGTGCCCTTTATTCCCTGGTATAGATCACTGACGACTCGCAACGATCCTCTATGTCTTCTACTGCAACTGTTGCAGTGCTTTGCCTTAATAATGCCTTACATTTCAAAAGACAGATCAGCTTCTTCCAAGTATGACTGAAGACATTTCCAATTGAAATAAGGATGTTGACATACACAATATCATGGACAAAAACAAAAGGCTTGTACCTTGAAGTATACAGAGGAAGAAGAAGAGCAGTCAGATGTGCTTATGGCATCTGCTTCTAGCGAAGTGCTCATATTGTGTCTATTCTATTTCTTTCCAAGGGAATTACCTTCATGATTTGTACTATATTTTTGGCTTTCAATAACTCAAATGGCAGGCCTGCATTGATTCTGTCCGCATTGCATGTTTCAGAGCTCTGGAAAGTCATCTGTTCTGGAGAGCATTGTCGGACGAGATTTTCTTCCACGGGGTTCAGGTGACAAGCCATGTTTGTCCTTGATTAACACAATTACATTGCAGCAGCTTGAGTAACTGCTTTGATATATTTAGTAATTTGCAGCAATACAGCTGTAACCATGGATATCTAATTGCAAAGCCCTTGAACATAACATTTTGAACTTATGTTCCATATTCTTCCAAAACTATAACAATTGCATCAAAACATGAGAGATGTGCATTGTTCTCCTATATTAGCTTGATTTAGTGTGTCTAAGGGAGAGACACTTAATGTACCCTAATGATCATTCTTATGGGAGTTTATGAGGAATTCACTGCTTAAGTTGGGACTGTAATTCTCCATCTGTTCAGTAAACATCAGAAGGTTTCATTCTGGCTTTAGCAACATCAGGTTTGTGTTACAAAGGCCTTTTTTAATATCATCGAAGCCATGACAACAATCATGAATTTTCTGTGGTTTTCCTTCTTGAACTTGTGAGTCTTTTGTTGATGCAAATCATTCCAAGAGATCAACTTCTTTGGAATGGTGATTCTACATGAGTTAACCTGGGGAACAACTTTGATATGGTAGGAATTGTTACAAGGCGACCACTTGTGTTGCAATTGCACAAGACTGATGACAGGTCTGAGTATGCTGAGTTCCTACACATGCCCAAGAAGAGGTTCACTGACTTTGGTAAGTGTATTGTATGTGACACCAACCAAGGTTTCCTGCATTTTCAGCCAAACTCTCTAGGACGTTCTGCAATTGGCACAGTATGCAATACAGAATTTGAAAGGATTCTGTACCTATGATTTGTAGTTTATACAGGTCAGATGCACTTGTGGTTTATTTCCTGTTCAAGTTATGAATTGATGTAATTCCTGTCCTGTGCAGCTGCGGTCAGGAAAGAGATTTCTGATGAGACAGACCGAATCACAGGCCGCACGAAACAGATTTCCAATGTCCCAATCCATCTAAGTGTTTACTCCTCAAATGGTAAGATATTCACTGTGAAAGTGAAAGCAGGGTATAAGGTGGCTGAGGATGTACTGATAGTGCAGACCTATTTTGTGTTGTTTACAACTTCAATATTGCAGTTAAAGGGTTATGGCCTTTATGCCCCCTTGCCAGTGTGGAATAACTATGTTGTTGGGGCTGCTTTTGTTTGACTTTTTTCAAGCAGTATATCAGGTGTACTTAATTGCTAGTTGTGAATAGGTGGTTCTTAACCTGAAATCTTCTTCATTTAGCTGCACTTTTCCTGTCTTGGGGCCAATGCCACATGCATATTAAGAATCTTAGGGAATCTATTCCAGGTCATCTGACAATCTCTTTTGGTTGCAGTTGTGAATCTCACTCTCATTGATCTTCCTGGTCTGACAAAAATTGCTGTCGGTAAGTCATATTCTACAGTTTGTTCCACATATTTTCATCCTTTTTTTTCCTTCAGCAGAGTGTAGACTGGGCTGATTTCAATGTGTAGCTCCATGTTGCTAAGCTTTTGTAAGGTCTATTATCTGATTATGTATCTCTCTCAAATTTCTATTCTTGTTCTTTTGCCAATTTGCAAACATTTTGATCATGATCAGCTTGTTTTTGCAGATGGGCAATCAGACAGCATTGTTGGAGATATAGAAAATATGGTCCGATCTTACATTGAGAAGGTAATCTCATTCCTACTTTCTCAGTCACATTCAATATGTTGTGATGAATGACAAAGCTGTTTGAATGTTGAACTGGATTTGGACAAATTCTAGGCAGAACAGTAACCAGTAGAGCCAAGCTTAGTCAAGGGGTAACATGGGTGTCATTTTTTGGCAGCCAAACTCTATCATTCTGGCAGTCTCTCCTGCCAACCAAGACATTGCCACATCAGATGCAATTAAGATCGCCAGAGAAGTTGACCCACAAGGTTTGTACTCATTCTAGTAATCCCTTTGCCCTTGGTCCCTCTGCCTAGATAGTGCACTCTGAATGATAACCTTTGTGCAAAACAGATTGTTTGGAGGAGTTCCATGTCCCATTGCTTCTCAAGTTACTTTTAGATACCTTCCCTGCAGTGAAAGGTTTATCTTTTCTAAATGAATAGAGGGGAATAGTTTTGGGAACCTTACCTGGTTTACACTTTTGTGGATACAGTTCAACATCTAGGTTTCTGGGTTGTTCTTGCACTGCTCCTTGGGATTTTGTATCTTGGTTACTCTTGGGGCTTTCATGGTGTCCTTTTGTTTCTGCATAGATTCATCTCTCTTTGCCCAAGGATGTGATTTACTTTGGGCCCTTCTTAGGACTTAGGCAGATTACCATGTCCTTGAAGATCATATTCTCTACATGTAGGAAAGGTCCCCAACAGAATGTCATACTTATCACACCCTAAGTATTTCCATTGCACCAAAGAATCTTGCTGAAGTTGCATTGCAATGTCATGACAAGGATGAATGTCACAGATAGAGCTCATGATGGAGACATGTTGGCAAGTTTCATTCCTCATGTGATATGGCATTCTGTGTGGACCTGAATTCTCAGGGGAACGGACTTTTGGTGTGCTTACAAAGTTGGATCTTATGGACAAGGGTACAAATGCTCTCGATGTGAGCCCTCTTCCCTCATTGTCTCTTGCCATATTTGGATGCTGCAGGCAGATCTAGAGAGCTGTGGATGCAGTTTCTGGAATCTTCCCTGGATGCATGAGCATAATTGCAGTCATGGGCTTGTGGGGACTTTTTTAATTACTTGTTCAACCTTCAGATTGTTTTTGCTTCATAGAAGAAGAATCTGCTGAAAATGTGAAGTATAGCTAAAATTAATTGTAATGTGTTTGTCTGAGGGTACATCTTGGGGGTGTGATAAAGTTGTGTTATCCTGACAAGGGACAATGTCAGTTGGTCAGGGTCAAATAATAGTTGTAATAATTTTCTTAAGAGAACAGAAAAACAACTGAAACCTTCTGTAATGCACATAACTCCCTCTTCTTCAACAGGTGTTGGAGGGACGCTCTTACAAGCTGCAGCATCCGTGGGTAGGAGTTGTGAATCGCTCACAACAAGATATCAACAAAAATGTAGACATGATAGCTGCCAGGCGCAGGGAGCGTGACTATTTTCAGCAGAGTGCAGATTATGGCCATCTTGTGAGCAGAATGGGTTCTGAGTACTTGGGACAACTGTTATCCAAGGTATAATGCAGCATCCTGTAGTTGCTTTGGATTTTGGGCTATTGTTGTGATGGTTCTTTTTCCCATGTATGCAGTGGTAGATGTTCCCTCTTTTTTTACAAACTGCATTTCACATATATGAGATGTGCAGTAAAATTATCTGATGATGGAGTTAATATCTGAAGGTTGTAGTGCCATAATAATGTTTGTTTCAAGTCAAAGCTCACTTTGAAAGTTGCACAGTAGATTGTCCACCTCTTAAAATCTGTTATGAGGGGCCCAATTGCAGAATGCAGGAACCAGTTGTGTAAGTAATGTCTAGAACTGATGCAAAACATTGTTGTCTGCAGCATTTGGAGGCTTTTATCAAGGCGCGCATTCCCGGTATCCAGGCCATGATTAACAAGCAGATTGATGAGCTTGAATCTGAATTGAATCAAATTGGCAGGCCTTTGTCAAATGATGCAGGGGTACACATCTTCTCATTCTTCATTATTTAGTCTTCTCAGGGTACTCCAATGACAATCACGATCTGTGATGGTTGAAGCCAAACCAGTGTGGTCATGGAGGAAGTTGTCTCAATTTTGCCTGCATCTCACATGTATTCTGTGATGGCTTTGGTTCATGAAACCATAGCTGAGGAAAAAATGGGTATTTCTTAGGTAATTATACATACATTGATTTCTTCTGCAGGCTCAGCTGTACACCATTCTGGAGCTTTGCAGGAAATTTGACCATATCTTCAAGGATCATCTAGATGGAGTGTAAGTTCATTTCTTTTCTCAGTGTTTTTTTGAACACTAATATGTGCTCTTGGGAAGGAACCTTAGAGCATTGGAGATAAATGATTCATGAGTTTCTATAGGGTTAAACACAAGTTTTTAATGAATCCAAGTTTTACACTACTGGGTCTGTTCTTGGGAATGAATTCCCATGACATCAACAGCTTAAATTCAACCTGGCTATGGAAATTTGGGAGAAATCTTTAGAAGAATGCAATTCCTGGAAAGCTGACAGTCATGAAAATACTATGTTATGGCAGACGACCAGGAGGTGAAAAAATTTACTCTGTGTTTGATAACCAACTCCCAGCTGCACTGAAGAAACTTCCATTTGACAAGCATCTCTCAGCCCAAAATGTGCGGAAAATTGTGTCAGAGGCTGATGGCTACCAGCCTCATCTTATTGCTCCTGAGCAAGGTTACAGGCGCCTGATTGAGAGTTCCCTTATCCTTTTCCGTGGACCAGCAGAAGCTGTAGTTGATGCAGTATGTCTCTGTCCCTGAGCTGCATTATAATTTCTTGTCAATCATTAGTTGTTGCCTCTGGAGTACATATACACTGTGCTTACCTAAGTATTTGGCATTGGTTGTTTCAGACACATTTCATTCTCAGGGATCTTGCCCGTAGATCAGTTGGCGAGTGCACAGTAAGTATCACTTTTCAATCTCTAATTTCAGTCCTTTATGATGCATATTAGTGCTTTGCTGATGATGTTCTTTGAAGTGCTCACTGAGCAAATGACAGGGGAGTCTTCCTCTCTCAAGTTGTCTGTCCATTCATTGCATTGTCAAATTTTGGGAATTTTTGCAGGAGTTGAAACGGTTCCCCACCCTTCAATCAGAGCTTGCTCAAGCAGCTATAGAGGCATTGGAAAGAATGCGAGATGAAAGTCGCAAGACATCACTTAGATTGGTAGATATGGAGTCGAGTTATTTGACTGTTGACTTCTTCCGGAAACTTCCCCAAGAAGTTGAAAAGGGAGGAAATCCAGGCGCCTCCACAATGGATCGATACACTGATGGTCATTTGCGGCGAATTGGTAAGCTTAATCCTCTCTCACTTCTCAAAAGATTGGAAAATTTTGTTCTTGCATTTTGGGAAGGGAATGGTGTCCACCAGGAACAGGAAAGTTGGATCCCTTAGTTCACTGAAATGATATTTATGAGGGTGCTTCCATGTTCTGGCAGGTTCAAATGTGTCTGCATATGTGAACATGGTCTGTGAGCTGCTGAGGAACTCTCTTCCAAAAGCTGTTGTGCACTGTCAAGTTCGTGAAGCCAAGCGGTCTCTACTTGATCATTTCTATGCCCAAGTTGGGAAGCGAGAGGTATACCACTTTTTCCATTTCTGCCTGTGGTTCCTCATCCTGAAGGCTGTTTTCAGTCCTAGCAGGGATATGCCTTTGACTGTGAATATCTTCATGTCCACTCCTGGTGATGTTCTATGGATGAAATCCATAGTTTTAGCAAGGTATGGAGCCAACACCTTTGGGGAGGCAGGGCGAAGGGGTGCAATTGAATAGATGATTGAAGTTTTCAACTCATCTATTAAATCTGTCAAAGTTGTGGCCATCTTGGTGTGATCTTGATCTGGATATTTAATAACAATATTTTAAATAATCTATAATTGATATGATGTGTTAAATTGATTTCGGTCTAATCTCGAAATACTTTTGACTCAATTTCGTCTAATTTTGATTGAAATTTTTGTGTCATCTATTTGATTTTTCTAGGCCACATCCAACCCAAACGTCTATCCCAGTTGGTTCTTGGTCCAGGTGTAGAATCTTGACCAGATTTTAGATGAGGATTTTAATGAGACTTAAGTCTTCAGGCTAGGTCAATCCTGTATTCACATCTTTCATGTAATTTCATCCATAGCCCTCCCCGCATATGCAGGTTTGAAGTTTGATTATGTGCTCCCAAGGCATGGAGATATCTTGCAAGACAGCATATGAGTGAAGCCTCTGGCCCAATATGCTAATGAAAATGGTGCACTTTGCAGGGAAAGCAATTGTCTCAAATGTTGGATGAAGATCCAGCACTCATGGAGCGCAGAGTTCAAATTGCAAAGAGGCTTGAGCTTTACAGAGCTGCACGTGATGAGATTGATTCTGTGGCATGGCTGAAGTGAGTCTTCACACTTAGTCATCAGAGAAAGATTCCGCACCACCTTAGACATTTTCTCTTCCTTTCTCATTGACCACCTTTGCTCCAGAAGTCTTTGGTGTCTAAACAGTGACACTTTGTGGAGACCATCCCATGAATTGAGAAAAAATTCATATATGGGAGGTATTTTGAAGAACATGGAACTGTAAGTTGGTTGAGATAGTGAAGTGGTCAAGTTTGGTCATCTTGTACATGGATAGATTTGCTCTTCAACTAAGAAGTTCAATTTTCACTAAAATGGCCACAATATGATGGTCATTTGAGTAATTATTACACTGTAGTGTGATTCTTTCTGAACTCCTACAGTTCAGGCATAAGGCCTAATGTTGAGGACTCCATTCTTTTATAAAGCATTGCAAAGGGCACTCTACTTGATTATTTTTGCTGGGTACTATTTGTATGGAGTTTCCTTGTTCAAGGTTACCACAATTCAATATGAGTTAGCTAGGTGGCTTTACATCCTCAATGGAGTCCAACAAATTTGTCTTGAGGTCCCCTCTGGAGGAACCTGTCCCAGGTAATACACTCTTGTCCAGGTAATACACTGACTAAACTCCAGTGATTCTCTCTGAATTTTAGCAGCATCCTTCCTGAATCTGTGAAGCTGGGTAGTAGAAATAGACTTGTGATTGCAGGCTGGTTATGTGGAGATTTTCTACTTCACGTAATCTGATGGGCTAACTCATTCAGTGTGAAATTCAAGCAATTCTGTTCTGCTCTGAGTAGGTAAGGTATTGATGCAGCAGGTACCAGTGTGTTGTGCCAAGGTTTTGGTTGTATGCCCTGACACTGAGGAATGTTTAGTGACTCCCATGTTTACAGAAGCTTTGATGGAACATATTAGTTCATATATGTCTCCTCTGACATGATTTCTGTGGAATATGGTGACTGAACACAAGCTAACCCTGCAATTTGAATTATGCAATTTAATGCAGGTGGGGGGTTGGCAAGGTGCAGGGGAAGGCTGCTGAATGCATCCATCCTGGAAGGCAATGCACAAGTTCCTCATTGGTAATGAGGTACTATTGTATCCAAGTGATTTACAACCCTGGAACATATCTTAAATGAAGGGTTTGAAGCAAATAGGTAACAATGATTTAGTAGCTTACAACTTTTGTTCCTGGTTGCTTGTCTCTCAGATCATGGACAGCCTTGTTTGTTTTTCTAACTAATCACCATCAATGTCCTGTAAGCATAATATATTGCCTCATTCTAATGTGTACACAATTGTTTTCTCGTGATGATTCCATGCCTTGTTGCAACCTTAAGGATTTGCTATTGTTGCAGGAGCCTTGATGTGTGTAGTATGACTTGTGATAATCCTGTGGTTGTCAGAAACACCGTCAATTCAAGGCAATTCCAAACCTCAGAGTTGAACCCAGGACTGCAGGAAACAAAAGAATTTTCAACTTGATACTTCCTTTGAGTCTCCAACTTTGATACTTAAGCTTTATTATCCAAATTGTAAGTGATAATGCTTTGTGTCATAGAGCTATGAGTAGGTAAAAGGCTCCTTACCTTGAAAATGATCCTCCATAAGGAATAAGTTAATTAGGGAAGCTCATGAATGTGAAAACCGTGAAACTATGAAAGAAAGTTTCTGTAGTTGCTACAGCAAAATGAAGTCCACTTCTTTCCAGATGGTTAATATTTGGAATGAATGCTGTTGCGGATGATTGAAAGGCAGAAAGTTTTGGTGATATACAACTGCTACTTTTCCCCTTGTCTAACTAAAGTTCAAGAGACAGAAAATCACCTTCTCCAGGTAAGTCACAAATGATCACCATAGATCAAACCAAACATTGTTGCTACAGCTAACTAAAGAAAGAGGTTGTTGTCAACCCCACCAGCTACGAGGCTGGCTTTCATTCTCAACATCCTGACGCTCCACCCAACCCCGTTGTTGTTGCCGCGGTGGTCGGTCCCTTGGTCGTTCCCTTGTGGGTGGTTCTATGGGTTCATCAACAAACTCCTCAAGCTCCTTCAGTTCAATTGTACATGCCACCACTGCACCCCTTGCAGGACCATAATTTGGGTCAAATTGAAGAGCCTCCTTGAAAACCTCCTTAGCCTGAGCTAGCAGCTTCATGCGCTCCTTGCTCCCCAAGGGTCGAAGGCGTGAGCGATCCCTTATTGCTAATCCCCAGTTCAAAAGCGCTGCATTACACCACCCCAACTTGGATTCTTTAGATCTCTGGCATAAGGACATATTTATGTAAATTACAGAGAAAATCTACAAAACAAACATTTAAATGCAACTATTATGCATTGTAAATTGGTAGGGAATGTACGTGGTTACTATGTAGGTAGGCAACTGGTGGCTACTAGGTTGGTAGATGCATGTGGATGGTTCCAACATAGCTAGCCACCATGGTCAGCTCTGGGACGAAAAACAACGAAAACAAGTGTTTCCTGTCCACACACCATCCATCCTGCATGGTGCGCTGGTGGGTGCTGGTTCACTATGGCTGAGTTTCTGTTACATTTCTGAGAGCAATGGGAAGACTCACTCATAAGTGTTGGCTAGCACACTTTGGTGTAAGACAAATCATTTGACACTGCAATTGTATATATACCATACAATGTGTTGACTCAACCTGCAAAGGCAGTCAGTGGGGTAGATAGTAGGTAAAGTTGAAACAGCAGCTTACCACCAGGAGCGTATTTTTGGCTCATACCCATCATGGCCTCGAATTTATCTATAGCTGCTAAGTATACCCTGTCTGCATCTTGTGCAGATCTCTGCACCAGAAAAGAAAACCCAAAGCAAGAGAGTCAAAAAATAGGATGGACAGGATCATTTCACTCAGTGTGCATACACAACCCGAAAGAAAAACCCTAGAAAAGAAGTTACTAAAACAGAAACCTCTCATTTGAAGTCTAAGCATTTGACCTCCCAAGTCCTCATGCTGAGCTTCGTCCATTATAGATGAAACTTGGATGTTCATGGATGAACTTTCTCCGTGCATGGCAAACTAGACGTTCATAAGCTCACTAGATCAGGAACTGTCAACAAACTTAACAGTCTCTCAAAAAAATTGATGAGCAGCTCTGGAAATGAGATCCAACCTCCCCGCCTTCTTCAGAAATGAGTTGGGCACGATGGCAGAGAGCAAGGCCCCAGTTGTAAAGAGCACGCATATCTGTCCTATCCAATGAGAGTGCCAGGCGAAATTTCCGACCTGCTTCCACTAAAAGCTCTTCACACTCTTCACAAACCTCCTGTAATGTTTGTTCCAATCCCTGCATATCAATAAACATGTGAATGTATCAATCTAAGGGGGGATCTCAGGCAGCCAGCTGTGATCCAACAATTCTTCTAATTACTTCAACAAGACAAAGAGATGTTAGAGTGATCACAGCACAAAACTGCATTCAGCTTGATCATACATTTCAATGAGACATTGCTCCAACACCCATACTAATGCCATTGCCTATCAAAAGGATGATCTAGATCCAAGATTTGTAAACCAAAACCGCAAACCCAAAATCACCAAAACAAGATATTGGATATGGTTTATTTGGGAAGGTTGTAATTTGGCTGAATAAATGGATTGCAGTTAGATGACTAACAATGGGGTTGACGTTGCACATGCCTACTGATCTCATCAAGTTTAAAACAAAACTTCCTTTCATAGATTCAGATCTACTGGCAACAGAGGAGTTACCAGGCAGGTAGCTAATAGATCCTCCTGCCACAATCCAGGACCTACCACCTACCCTTTTAAAGTTGCACAGAGAGGATATAAAACTTCCAAACAACTATGAAACCAACCAGGCAGATCAAAACACAGGGTTTGTAATTGTATGGACACATTGCCTAAGCTCACATTACTTGGGAGAGGGTTCCATCTTGACATTCAAACACAAATTGTCTGAAAGAAGAACCTGGGAGTAGCCAGAAAGCACATTGGTAGATTCCATTACTGACCTCCTGTTCCTGCTCTGCCTCCCATGAATTTCGTCTTCTCAAAGCTTGAGACAGAGGCTCTGGCACCATGCTTCGCAAATTCTGGCTCAGTCTCAATTTCAGCTCCCCATGTAGCAAAAGAGTATTTCCCCATAGCCCAATAGCTTGCAGACTTGAAGGCCTAGAAAACATACGTAAGTTTCCAATTAGGTGGTGTCTTGAATCCAGGAAATCGTACAAAACCAAAACCTAGGTTATAACTGACAGACCAAAGGCCCAACTTCATTCTCAGCTTCACAGACAACTCAAAATCAGGTCCTGTCCCAAATCCTTTTGAATGCACCCATCCATCAATCTGCAATTCAGATCAAATGACCACTTCATTTCAAGGTGCTTCTTTACCTAATTGTGAGTGCCTTTGCACATATATCAGCAGCTTCATAAAGCATACGCTCAGCAACGCCAACCTCAATTCGGCCCTCAAGTCCCTCCCGCCCTTCATTCAACAAAGTGTCTACTATGTCCAAAAGTTTCTGGAATTGCTCATCATCTGGCTTCTTTGAATTCAGCATTGGAAGGTTTCGGTAGTTTTGATACGCTTCTGGTGGGTAGGATGGACTAGCAGGCCTCATTTCTGATTCACCTGTTGGCCGCACATCTGGTCCTATGTCTTGGTCAAAGTCAGATTCAATGTCTGATCTTCTCTGCCACTCCCTTCTACCTTTGTATTCCCCTGAGCCAATCAGTCCCCAACAAATCCCAATGTCAATTCCTGCAGTGAAGTTTGTAGCTTGACCCATGTTTGGACTATAATTAAATGGTGGGTAGGAAGGACTCATCTCTAATTCACCTGCTGCCTGCATATCTGGACCTGTATCTTGGTCAAAGTCTGATTCTATGTCTGACTGCCTCCGCCACTGCCTTCCACCTTTGTATTCCCCTGAGCCAATCAGTCACCAAAAATTTCCATGTTAGTTTCAGGCAATGAAGTTTGTGGATTGACACACTCAACTACTGCATTTGCAACAAAAAAAATGGTGAGTAAGGACTTGCATGTGTCATTTCTGATTCACCTGCTGTCTGAACATCTGGTCCTGTGTCTTGGTCAAAGTCTGATTCTAGGTCTGATGGTCTCTGCCACTGCCTTCCACTTTTGTATACCCCTGTGCCAATCAATCACCAAGAGATCCCTATGTCAATTTCTGGCAGTGAAATCTGTAGACTGATACACTCAACTACTGCATCTGCACAGAAGAAACCAAAAAAAAACCTTTAGGTAGGAAGAATTAGTATGCCTCATTTATGATTCACCTGCCGCTTGCACATCTGGTCCTCTGTCTTGATCAAAGTCAGATTCTATGTCTGACTGCCTCTGCCATTGCCTTCCTCCTTTGCTTCTCCCTGAGCCAGTTAATCAGCAATAAATCCAAATGTTTCAATTTCTGGCAGTGAAGTCTGTAGATTGATACACTCAACTACTGCATTTGCACAGAAGAAACCAAAAAAAAACTTTAGGTAGGAAGGATTAGTATGCCTTGTTTATGATTCACCTGCTGCCTGCACATCTGGTCCTCCAAAATCAGATTCTATGTCTGACTGCCTCTGCCACTGCCTTCCACCTTTGCTTCTCCCTGAGCCAGTTAATCAGCAATAAATCCAAATGTTTCAATTTCTGGCAGTGAAGTCCTGAACACACTCAACTACTGCCTTTGCACAAAAAAACAAATGGTGGCTAGGATGGACAAGCAGGTCTCAGTTGTGATTCACCTGCTGCCCGCACATCTGGTCCCATGTCTTGATCAAAGTCAGCTTCTATTTCTGAAGGCCTCTGCCACTGCCTTCCACCCCTGTATTCTCCTAAGACAATCAATCATGGATGAATTCCATGTCAAATTCTGGCAGTGAAAGGTGCAGTTGCAGTGAAGTTTGTAGACTGACATGTGTGACAACTGACATTGCACCAAGAACTACTTCAACTTATACATCCGACAACATGAGCCATACAAGATCTTCAGCTACTGTGTCTTCTGAGCTTTGCAAAACTATGTTCAAGACAGTCTTAAATCCTCCTCCCCCCCAAAAAAAACTGTGTCCAAGAAGACCAAAGGGCAAGTTCCACCTGTAGACCGTCTGTCCCTGCCGATATAATCATCACCATCAGCATTGCCAGAGGAATCTTGATCACGCCCTAAAGTTGGTGTAAGAATCTCTGTTCCATCACTAGCATCTGACAGACCACTCTGTCTCCTTTGTTGGCCGTCTTGGTTACTCAAAGATGGGCCAACAAGACTCTTATCACCAACGATCCTCCTTGGTGTTCCAGAATCGTATGAGAACTCATCCTTGCCATTTTGAGATTCACTGTATCTCCTATCAATGCCGACAACATAGGTACCATTTGGATCTTCTTCCTGATCAAACTGCCTCACTTCATTTCCAGCATTTCGAAAGTACATAAATTTGTCTCGACTGTCGCCAAATTCTGCTGCTGCTCCCGCTTCCATTCGCCTCTCACCTGATTGCAATCTACTGTGTCTCTTAAATGAAAACATTGGATTGTTTCACTGGAGAGACATCTGAAAGAGACTCGAACAAAAGTCTACATGTCCTAGAATCACTCCCTTGTTTCTACAATCTTTGGTCTCACAGGCAAGAAGGATTGCTTTCAGGTTTCACAGATCCAGTGCCGGACAAAGAGCATGACCTAAAATGTCTTCAGTTTACAGGTCACAAAAATGCTTTGCTGAGAAGAACCTTAAAACCTCTTCACTCATTGCTCTAGCCAGCAATGACACTCTAGTAGAAAAGACTGTTGCATTCTTGGATTCCATTATAGCTAGCGAGAGAGACACAACAGAGGAATCAAATGATTCTCTCCTTTAGGGTTAGACACAACAACGAAAAGAGCTAAAGATTTCTGCCATGAACTGCTTTCCTTTTCATGGATACACAGTTTTGCAACGGTTTTCTAGTTGATACCAGGTAAGAACTCCAAAGGCAAAAACCTGAGAGAGAATGGAGTATAAGGCTGTTTCTCTACTACCACCTGTCTGTAAATTACTCCATGTAGCGACACAGAGGCTCAGCTACACAGAGAAAGAAGACAGCCAGAGAAAAAAGAGAGACCGAGACAGAAAGAAATACACACATACACCAGAACAGGATCAAGACATGGAAAATGGCCAAACAAATGTGAGAAAATAGAATTTACCTGCTCTAACCACTACACAACCTCGTCTTCTTCTGCTATGTGGTCCTTTGCTGGTGAACAGAGAAGTTTCTCCGTTCACTTTCCTTGTCCGTATTGCTGCTGCTGCTGCTGTTCTTCTGGGTTGCTGAATTGATGAGTGTGTGGAGCTGCTGGTACTGCTACTATATGAAGCGCTACAACTGCTGCTGCTGCTAGTTTTGCATCCTCTGTTTGCTTCGATGCTTGAAGAACGCATATCCTCCACCAAACAAGAATGCGTAATAAGAGCTAACAAGCCCAACTGCCCCCCCAACGTCGCCATGAATCCCAGTTTCACTAAAACGAACTGTCTCTCTCTCTTCTGCGAGACAAAAGTTTACTTAAAACGAACACATTGGGATGTCGTGATGGAGCGCTGCTAATTGCTAATGGGTGTTCGACGGGGTTCTGCAATTGTCGAAATTGGTGGAGATCACGTCGATCGAAAGTTAGTTGTGTGCCCGGGAATTTCATCATTCATGGGTTTAGGGTTTCTGCACAAGAGCAAGAAACGTTTGAGCACTTTTTTTTGGTGCAGTGGTTGTTCCTTCCTTCCTGAATCCTTACATCTCTCTTTCTCTCTCTCTAGGACCCACCCAACAAAACCGAAACTGCGAAATCTTCTTCATGCGAGTGAGTACCTCATCAAACACTGATGCAAAGCGACTCACTCGATAGTCTTTCTACCGGACGCTAGGGTTTGTGGGGTCAGAAAATTCCATTGCAATTCCAGTTCCTGGTTTTCCCACAAAACCCAAATTTTCCTGCCTCCGGACAAAACGGAATCGAATCTTTTTTGTGTGTCTGGGGACGAAAGGTCCTTGGCAGCGAACGCAAACGAAAGGCACCGTGACGATGACGATGCTTACCAGAACTGTGTCTTTGAGACATAAACCAAATAGGGTTTAGGGTTTAGGGTTCATTTCTTCAGATTCTCTAGACCCTAAAGCCATAGCTAGTATGAATTTCTTGGTTGAGAAACATGGCATTCTCTGTAAAGCTAATTTGGCTCTGGAGGGAAGAACCTCTTGAGATTCTCTTTCACATAAACTAACCAAAATCTGTTTCTCCACCTTCTTAAAGTGTAGAAAACTTTGTTGCAGGTAACAGAATGAACAAACCAAAATTTAGAGATTTTTGTCTAGAAGATTTTGGTTTGAAGAACTCAATTCTGTTGAAGAAATCTGTTTCTTCAGGTGTCTCAGGCTGCAGGAGGAAGGAAAGAAAGCACTTAGAAATTCAACATAGAATTGTAATATTGTTCAACATCTGCTGCACATTTCACAATTGCTCAATTTTCATTTTTTGTTGGCCTTGCCTACCAAGGTAAGAATATTGTGTTTAGATTCACTATAGAGTATAGTAGCTTAAGGGATTTTTATAGGCCCCTAGGTAATGATAATAATAGGTCTATTTTTATATGAGGATTTTTGAAAGATGATATTTTTGGCTAAGTTGTGTTGAAACTTGAGAGATTAGTTATAGAGTTATAATATCTTGAAGGATTTTTTTTGGTTTCTTTTAGAGGATTTTTTTTGAAGATTATATAATTTTTGCTATGGTGAAATATTTGAGGTTCCATATTTCTTCTTCTTTTGCCTTAAGATACTTTTTAATGTAAATGGCCAAGGCCACAGTTTAACACACCCCTTGTTAACCTTGTATAGATAATGTAAACCCTATCACCATGAATAACCCTAAACCATGCCCTCCAATAACCTCTCAAAATCATTCAAATATGCTTATGAATGCATGATTGATTGCAATATCTCTCAATTTAAGGTTCTTTTAGTGTGGGTGTAATGCCCAAGGGCTTGGGCATTCATGAAATAAGGGTCCCCTTGCAACCTCTTGGCCCATTATTTTGGGAATGCCTTTGTAACCAAAAAGAGAGAGTCCACAAAACCTCTACTTCTCTCATAAATCCACTATATTACAAGCTCAATAACTCATCTCTTGTCAAGCATGCAGTATTACAGTAGTCCTATTATGAGGTCCCACAAATTCTAACCCTCCATTCGCGGTTGGTTCTTAAAAATATGCACACCATCGACCTATCCTAAGTCTACTACAGTAGTATCCCTTGGTTGCTACTAGAAACAATGGCATTCTTGTATTGTTAGTGCAAAATGTTAGTAGGGTTTGGCTTGAAGTCAAAACTCTCAATGTTCATTCGGTCTGTGATGAACTGTTAATTCCCTTCTCCCCTTTTTCCCCTTTCTACCTGGGTCAATGAACACAAATGCTTGTGCTAGGGCTTGACACGAATCACCTTTTGGGCTCTACTCAACAACTGAACCAGGTGCACCAAGTTGGCTTATAACTACTCAAGAAGGGGATAGAATTATATGAAAAGCATGGATTTATGAATGCTTGTTGTAATCTTCTATCCTACTTCTCTGTCTCATTCACATTCTGCCCAATCCCAAGGATACCCACAAAGAGGTTTCTAGCTCCCACTCAAGTGTTATGAACTACCCACTAGATAACCCAAGCAAGGTCTCCCCCAAAACTTCTACATATGGTAGTTTTTATATGCCTCTGATTCTACAGCTCAAACCACCTTTAAGCGTCATTATCCTTCAGCATCAACCTTTGATTAGTCCTAATTCTAACCAGAACATAGAGCCGACCATCCTATAGTTACTGGCACAGCGGAAGAAAAACACAACAACTAACTATCCTGGAAGCTCCTTTCTTACCACCAAAAATTACCCTCATTCTGCCTGTCAACTTGCCTTTTTCTCCTTCGAATCCCATCTCTTATCCTCGTCCAACCTCTTGTTCTTCCCGCCTTTCTTACCTCCATAGATCGCTTGGCCATCCATCTCCAACCACCACCCTGTCTCACATAACACAAGCAACAAACCTTCTAATTCACATTCACTAACAAACAAAATGAAAAGATAAACCCAACCGTTTGCATGAAGAAAGTTGATGGCGGGTTCATCACCTAGACCCTAAAACAAATATAGCTTTCACATTACAGAAACCTAAAAGACTCCCTGTCCGGTCACTCCTTATCTAGTCACATATGTAACCCCTCCCTTCCTTAAAAAGCTGAGTCCCTCAACTCCTTTAATCTTGTGGAGTGTGATAGATTTGTAGATCCCTACGGGATCTTTCCCACTGATTCCCATCAGCATCCTGAATGATGCATATTTTGTTACCTTTTTCAAAATCAAGATTTCCAATCCCATCTGCATGCGCTACAAACTGGCATGGACCTTTTTAGCTCGAAGTCAAAGTTTTTTTCTTTCCTAGCTTCTTCATCTTAACCATTGTTTGTCCAGTAACCAAACCCTCAGAAGTTTGTTTTCCTCTTCTGGTAGCATAGGTCTTCTTTTGCTTTTGTTGTGCATGTTCTACATTGAGCAGAATGTTCTCATGGATGCTGGTAATCAACTTCATCTTCTGCATAAATTGTTCTACAGTAGTTTCTGCATCAGCAGTGTCATCAACCACAGCAGTCAAGGAATGTAAGTAGTTATTGGCCCTAAGGCATGGTGTGTGTCCAATCAATATCATGAAAAGGGAAAACTTAGTGCTGGATTGTATTCCGCATCTGTATCCAAACATAACTTTCGCCAGTTGCTCATCCCAGCAGTTGGCATTTTTGGGTGTTGCAAATAGTATCGTTATGCCATGTTTAATAGTCTTAATCAAATGCTCAGCCATACCATTGCACTATGGCCATTGAGGTGTTGTATGTTGATGGTGAATCCCATAGTCTTTGCACATGACATTAAATTTTACTGCCCATTCTCCTCCATTATCAGTCAATACAAACTTGGGAACCCCATATCTACAGATTATGTCATCTTCCAGGAACCTGGCTGTAGTCTTAACACCATGATCAACAACTACTTTTACCTCGCACCATTTAAAGTAATGGTTGACAGCCACCAAAATATACTTGTTTCCTGACTTGGTTTCAGGCAATGGTCTTGTAGTGTCCATAGCAATTTTATAAAACAAATCACAAACAGGTATACTCTTCAACTCTTCATCTTTAGAGTGTATACTCCCCATCCTTCTCACCATTTGACATTGTTGGCATACCTTTACAACAATCCTCACATCTTCTGTCCTATTATGCCAGAAATACCTTTTACATATTTCAGCCAAAGTCCTTTCTTCTCCGAAATGCCCTAGGTCTTTATGCATTTGGACTACTAGTCCCATGCTGACACGCTCCCAAGTCCCAAGTTAACCCCAAGTCGGGGCTAGGTTACTCAAATTGTGAAATTTCTAGGACTCGGGGCACGCTCCCAGCTTCCAACATTAAAGGGGGTGAGAGGGGCGTGCTGAAAGCTCCGGGATAGACTAGGAAGAGGGACAAGCTTACTCAATTACACGGTCCTACATCCAAATCCAACCAACAAGTTGGTTAGAACTCATTCTGCACCTTTTTGGTGTTGGGACAAGCCATGGGCTACCTTGGATTCACTTGACTCACCACGGCCTGGACTCGGGGGAAGCCACCACCTTCCCCCATATAGTATTCTCTGCAGCTCTCCACCACACTTGCATCTAAATGGCTCTTTTTCCCGGGACTCCCAAAGTGGAGTCCTGAAAATATCCCGGTTTGGACTCCCGAGACTTTGGACACTCATAACTTCTCGCCTTGAACTCAGATCGGGACGAGGTCTAAACCAAAGTTGTATCCCTCCTCGAGAGCTTTTCAATGGTGTGTCGCATTCCCCCTGCACGCACCGAAATTGGGTTGATTCCTGACTTTTAGTGGTCGGGAGTCAAATTGTTAGTTTGACTCCCGACCCTTCTTTCGACCATAACTTGTGCTGCATATGTCCAAATGGCTCATGCAAGGCCATTTTGGACATTTACACTTCAAAACCTTTCCAATGGTATAAAGAACGCTTCAATGCGAGGTGTTTTGACCCCTAGAATCGTGCTCTGAGTTTTTGGGAGTCCCGGAGGACTCCCAAGTCCCATTTTTGGGAATGTGAGTGGCGACCTCACACTTTCCTCAAAGTGGGGTTACGACACATGTGGTCTTCTGGCCTTGGCATAAACAACCTTTTGAAATAAAATGATTGATCCTGCAAATGGTAGTTTAGTATCTTCTTCCTTGCTCTTTTAGATTCCATAGGATCAACAGTGTTTGGTAGTATTCTTTCTCGTAATAAATTCATGCAAGTTACATCCTTCCATATGTCATTTTTTCTTGTGTCTATTCCACACTTATCCTCCTCATCAGAACTTGTAGAAATCAAGTCATGTTCACCAGATTCAAACAGTTTTTCGGCTGCCAACACTAGCTCCAATTTCTGTTGTTTGTCATAATAATGAGGTCTCCTTCTCTTCAGCGCCATTCTTACATTATTGTCTTGCTTAATCTCACCCCCTTTTGTATTTTTTGCCTCATGTGGAACAAGGTCCTTAGGTTGGTCTTCCTTTAATACAACATCAACCACATACAGCTGATGGCTGCTGGCATAACGACAATGGTTGATACCAAAACAACATGCATGATGTTGTACAAGCTCCTTGTCCTTTTTCCTGACACCGAGCCATTCTATTTCTTTGCCAATATGAACAGAGAGAATCTCCCCTTCTTCTTTAGGTGTGTCAGTTTGCATATTTTCAATATCCTAGATTTCTTCACTGAAATCATCATCATCCGTGGCTAGTCCAACTGGATTCCTACTCAAAGCATTGACATTCGTATGTCTGAATCCTGGTTGATGTATTATTTTGAAACAAAAATCTTATAACATGTCAATCCACCTGCCTCTCCTGCCATGTGCATCTAACACGACTGCTAACCATTCAAGTGGTTTGTGATCTGTCCGCAAAATGAAATGATTCCTGTGCAAGTACTGCCTGAAATGCATGATGCCCCATATTAGTGCATAGCATTCCCCTTCCATGGGATGGAATTTTCTTTGTGCTTTCGTTAAATTCTTACTGGCATAGGCCACCACCTTCTCAAACTTGCCCTCCTTCTGTGACAATATAGCTCCAACACCTTTGGATGACCAGTAAACATCCAGATAAAATGTTCTCTTGAAATTAGGCCGTATGAGTACAGGCGCATCAACCAATGCTACCTTTAACACCTGGAATGTCCGTTGACAGCCCACATCCCACACAAAGTCAACATCCTTTTTTGTCAACTCAAATAGTGGAGCTGCTAGTCGTGAATGGCCTCAGACATAATTTTGGTAATACCTTGTCAAACCTAAGAATGACCTAACGTTTGTGACCGTCTTTGGTTGTGGAAAATGTAGAATTGCCTCAATTTTTCCAGGATCTGGTCTGGTGCCTTCCTTATTAACCACATGGCCCAAAAATGTAATATTCTTTGCAACAAAACAACATTTGTTTGGGTTTAATTTTAGGTTTACTTCCCTGAGTTTGTAAAACACTACATCCAAATGTTGAAGATGTTCCTCCCAACTTTCGTTGTGCACATTGAAATCATCAACGAATACCTTCAGGAATTTGCTACCCAAGTCCTTAAAAACCTCTGACATAGTTATAGTAAAAGTACTGGTTGCATTCTTAAGGCCGAATGGCATGACTGTCCAGTCATACAATCTGATTTTAGTGATCAGTGTTTTCTTCTTCATGTCTTTTGGAGCCATTCGAATTTGCCAGAAACCAGACTGCAAGTTTAAGGCAGTAAACCATGATGATTTTCCCAACTAGTTAATCACATCATCCACGAGTGGCATTGGGAATGAATCCCGATGAGTTTGTGTGTTGAATGGTCGATAGTCTCCACAGAAAAGCCTGCTCCCATCCTTCTTCACTGGTAGAGTGACCCGACATGCATACTCAAAGTTACTAGGCTTCATCTTGCCCAAATCCACCAAGACATCTATCTACCTCTTCACTTCTGTCTCCTCCCAGTAGGATAATCGACCAGGAGATACCTTGCAAGGTGGAAACCCCTGCATATCCACAAAATGTTCCCCAATAGTGTGATAATCTAGTTCACTTTTGTTCCAAGCAAAAACATCTTAGTACCGCTCCAGAATTTTCCAGAGTTGTTGGTGTTTCTCTTCATGCAAGCTAGTGTTAATCTTGATTCATTGACAGATCTCCCTCCATCTAGTGTTCATTTCATCATGGTTGGATGATGCCAACTGCTTAGTGGAACTGCAATCAAAGTTGCCATCTTTTGTCTAGAATACTTGCAACAGTGCTAGGATTTTTACATCATGTGTGGATTCATACATGGCCTGTCTACTCTACTCTACATCAGACACCCATCTTAACTAGTTTACGTAATCATCCGCATTTGTTATTTCTTCTTCCATGAACCCGTCAACCTATTCCTGTAGTATCAGTTGCAGAATCTCTTGTGGTCCTTCTAACCTCACTAAATCCTCCAATTCAGTATCCCTAAACTCATCCTCATAATCAATTTGTTTAAATTGACGAGACTCCCAATCATAATGTTCATTACCATTAGTATTAATATCTGAATCTGAGGTAGATGCATCATCTCCTTTGGTCATGACAGTATAATCCTAATTTAGTATCTAGTCAGAATCATCACCGATGTGTGTGTTTTTCAAGACAGTCGTAGCCTCTTGCATTAGAGCTTATGAGTTCATCCTCTGTAACAAATTCACCATAGGCAATGGCAATACTTCCACATTGGCCCCTAGACCATGCTTTACTTGGATTTGGCCTCATTCCACATCCACAATTGCACCAATCTTTATAAGAAAATCCAAACCAAGTAATACATCATAATTGTCCGTATTAACTACCATGAAGGTCATAGTGCACTACACTCCTCCAACCTTCACTGGTACTTCATCAATCCTACCGAGGGCCTGTGTGACAAGTCCTGACGCTGTTTTATAAGTTTTAGATCCAGTAACGAGATGCATTATGCCCAATTCTCTAACTACAATGGCAACCATAACAGACATGGAGGCTCCGGTATCCACCACTCCTTCAACAACATAGTTGTTGATCTCCACAAGCAAATGCAGAGTCTTGCTTCAATGTGTCTTATTGATGCAGATCTTCCATAATGCTGGAATTGCAGAAACCATTGACACTTGATTTTCAGTTGCCTTTGAATCCTTCTTTTGCCTAGCCAACCTTACCAAACTTTCAAGGTGTTCGAGTTCTCCTGGAATCATCAAAATGGTTTCCATAGGTGAGAGGGAAATTTTTCCTTTTATGAAGTATGCAAGAATTTGGACCTGACTGAAGTGTCCAGGTTTGCACCTACTCCATCTCCTACAGCTTCAGGGGTCAGTACAGCCCCTCCTAGTGCTACATCAACATGAATCCTCCTTCTAGGCATTCGGGTGTAAGAAAAAAGATTTTCATTCCCATAGAGCTTGTTAAGTTGTTGCATGGTCACCTCTTCATCATTCAAACAACACCTCTAAGAAGTTTGCTAATCCAGAGTGTGATTTCCCATCCTTGGGCTTCTTCCAACATTTGTCTTCAGAATGCCCTAAACCTATGTAGAAGGTACATTTTATTCCACAATTCTCTATCCTATGAAGCATATCGCACTTGGCACATTTTGGTCGTGGCTCATTTAACCTTAGACAAGTGGTGGCCAAATGGTCCCCTCTTTTGCAGATTTGGCATCCTCCAAATACAGTGGAAGAAGATGATGCTTTTAGATTGTGTACAGTCCCCTTGAAGAAATTGATATGTGTATTGTTTAATGTAGTGACCTATTTCTCCATTATGGTTTCTGAGGCCCCCTCTTCTTGTTCCTCTTTCAGAGGTTCATAGGGAGTCTCTCCAAGTTCACCTTAAACTCTCTCTAGTTTTGTTGCAGCACCAACTAACTCTTCAATATCTATAAATGTCCTTACCACACACAATTTTCAAATTTTTGGCCTTAATCTAACCAAAAATCTTCTTTTCTACTCAACATCTTGTATCCTCCCCCTTTGAAACAATTTGTCAAGACGTTCAAAGTATTTCTAAACTCTCTCCTTGGGTTCTTGTTTAATGGCATCAAGCTTCATCTTGATGTCATCAACATCTATGTCCCCATACTTCTATACTATCAGTGTCCTCAACTCAACCTAATCAGCTGGTGTTGGTTGCAACCTCTTAAACCATTCCTTGGCCTTGCCTCTCAAATTCAGCTTCGCAATCTTGAACAATTTGTTTACATTCAGATTTCACACTTCAGCAGCCATGGTAAGCCTCTCTACCCAGTCATTGACGTCTTCATGATCCCGTCCCCATAATAGTTCATCCATCCCCCAGGGGCTAGTCATTTTGCAAATGTTTAGTTCCAAATTAAAGTTACAATATTTTCTATTGCACAAATGTCTTCAGACCACATTCAGGTAGGCAGAGTCTTGTCCAGTTTCTCATCCTATTCTGCTTTTGTTGAGTTTGAAAAGAACCAATGCTATTGGAACAGAAATGTTAGTCACTGAGTGCATGAGGTCCAACTCCCTTTGGATAGATCCTGTTTTATCCTCCAAACACGCCATTGTGCTGAAAAAGAGTTTTAACAGCACTGGCGACCACCTTACTTAGACTCTAGAAGCATCAAAATAATTAATTTCCAAATGTGTAAACCCCAAGGTTTTCCATTGATTCTTGATCCTAATTGTGACTCTTTCATACCCGAGATACCAGGTGCAACAAACTTTCCTTCAAGAAAGAGCCAACCGTGATTCAATTTGAAAATTCAGATTGATCACCTTCTGCTACCGGTCTTAAAGGTACAACATGAGATGGAAAAGTGGAAAAACTTTGCTCATCTGTGGATTCTTGTTGGAACTACCACCCATCTCCAGGATTGCACCATATCTTCCAACTTATTATGTGGGACCTTGATCCATAGTGTTCCACCCTGAATAGGTGATCTCCAATCTAAAACAAGTCTTCCACACTAGGGATGTATAATCTGGTAAAATGGTTAGGCGAAACAGCAAGCTTGGGAATCCAAATGTCTCCTATTCTAGGTACATTACGCTGCCTCTTAGGAAATGAAGGTGTTACTCTATGCAAGGTATGAGGTGTAGTAATATTATGTCTGTAGTTCTGAGGTTGACCCCCATCCCTTTGCTCCATCCCTTAATTTCAACCAAACTTGAGCACGTGTGTAAAAGTCATTATGAGCTACTTCTACTGCCACATCCCCGACTTGGGCTTCATTTGGGTCTATTCCTACAACTGTTACTACACCAACGCCCAAGAAACGCATAACTACCGCTCCTATCTGTGGTCCATCCTGCCCCCTTGGATAATCGAACCTAATGACTATTTGTTGCTCATGAATTTCTTGCATTACTTCATCTATACCAACCTCATTTGCACTAGATGATGACATGATAGTTTAACTACCGTCATACCCAAACATAAGCAAATTCTACTGATGTCACCAGATTTGATCCAGCTCATATACCAAAAAGAGAGAGTCCACAAAACCTTTATTTCTCTCATAAATCCACTTTATTATAAGCTCAGTAATTCATCTCATGTCAAGCAGGCAATATTACAGTAGTCCTATTATGAGGTCCCACAACTTCTAACCCTCCATTCTCGATTGGTTCTTAAAAATATGCACACCATCAACCTATACTAAGTCTACTACAGTAGTATCCCTTGGTTGCTACTAGAAACAATGGCATTCTTGTATTGTTAGTGCAAAATGTTAGTAGGGTTTGGCTTGAAGTCCAAGTTCTCAATGTTCATTCGGTCTGTGATGAGCTACTATTTCCCTTTTCCCCCTTTTCCTTTTTCTACTTGGGTCAATGAACACAAATGCTTGTGCTAGGGCTTGACATGGATCAACTTCTGGGCTCTATTCAACAACTGAACCAGGTGCACCAAGTTGGCTTACAACTACTCAAAAAAGGGATAGAATTCTATGAAAAACATGGATCTATGAATGCTTGCTGTAATCTTCCATCCTACTTCTCTGTCTCATTCACATTCTGCCCAATCCCAAGGATACCCACAGAGAGGTTTCTAGCTCCCACTCAAGTGTTATGAACTACCCACTAGATAACCCAAGCAAGGTCTCCCCCAAAACTTCTACATATGGCAATTTCTATATGCCTCTGATTATACAACTTAGACCACCTTTAAGCGTCATTAGCCTTCAGCATCAACCTTTGATTAGTCCTAATTCTAACCAGAACATAGAGCCGGCCATCTTATAGTTACTGGCGCAGCGGAAGAAAAACACAACAACTAACTATCCTGGAAGCTCCTTTCTTACCACCAAAAATTGCCCTCATTCTGCTTGTCAACTTGCCTCTTTCTCCTTCGAATCCCATCACTTATCCTCGTCCAACCTCCTGCTCTCCTCGCCTTTCTTGCCTCCATAGATCACGCTTGGCCATCCATCTCCAATCACCACCCTATCTCACATAACACACGAGCAACAAACCTTCCAACTCACAGTCACTAACAAACAAAATGAAAAAATAAACCCAACTGTTTGCATGAAGAAAGTTGACGGTGGGTTCATCACTTAAACCTTAAAATGAATATAGCTTTCACATTATAGAAACCTAAAAGACTCCCTATCTAGTCACTCCCTATCTGGTCACACCTTAACCCAAGTGTGTTGCACAATATAAACCTCGATGAAGTTGGTAACATTGCACGATGAAAGTCTGACAAAGAAGCCTAGTCATCGATGAAAAAACATAATCACCAATGAAGAATTGGAAATCCCTCTCACTTACGGGGAGAGATATTACGCATTATAAGGCCCATTTCTTGGAGTGTTAAAAGATGAACCAAGGGCTTTGGGAAATGATTTTAGAAACAATTTACAATTACAATTCAACCCATTTCAAATGCAACCCATTCCATGACCTGTTTTGAACACATATGACTTTGATTTTAGATCTTATGTTTAACCATATTAAAAGTTCCTTTTGCAAGATTTGAAGTGTGACATGATGATTCATAAGGGAGCCCAGTCATAGTATAGGGTACCCTTATAACAAATCTTTAAAAACTCATAATTAATTGAAAAAAAAATTTAATTAATTTCAACTTGTGTTGAGTTTTAAATCTATTTATCTCCAAGGGAAAATTGAATGTAGAAAAAAATGGAAAGTTTGATTTCCTCAATATCTTCAAATTGTTAGTTTTGGATGCTTTTACATTACAACACACAAACAAGGGTTTAATACTAGACCAACTTCAATATTTGGGCTTGTAAAAACACCTCCAAACTCTATCCAAAGCTAGTTTTGGGCCTCCGACAATAATTCTCACATTCAAGATGACTCATTCATTATTTCCCAAAATCCATCCTTAAAGAGGCAACCGTTAAACAAGTGCAATGAGTTAAATATAATGCAATTTATGATCTTAAATTTAAAGTGTTGTTCCCAATTAACAACCCCCCTTAGTTAACTAAACCCTTTACTTCCCCCAACTTGTCCCCCTCCCCCCCAAACACCCTCCCCTTGTCACAACCTAGCCTTCACATACCCCTAACCCACTAAAACCTTTTTTTCCCACATGCCCTTCATCCCATTTCTCACCACCCAAACCTTCTTTGGGATACCCTATCCTCCACCTCTTCCCTTGGGGAAACCCAACCTTAGCAATCTTGGCTTCCTTATGAAGGAAGCACCCAATCTTAGGCTACTTGAATTCTCATGTTGGTTTAGAGAACTCTTGAACTCCCCTATGGAAGCTTTGAACACCTTAGGGGGCATGCCTCTCCCCCCTCCCTTGAAATTTCCTTCAATTACCTAAGGAACACCTATTCTCCCCACTAGGGAAATGCATCTATAC
>Ga0209611_10001312_pt1 | contig 41825 bp, 38 predicted proteins | sample S1TSphgellanicum_3_FD_187693 | JGI IMG/M metagenome (GOLD analysis project Ga0209611, IMG submission 187693) | Host-associated microbial communities from peat moss isolated from Minnesota, USA - S1T2_Fc - Sphagnum magellanicum MG (SPAdes) (version 2) | ecosystem: Host-associated > Plants > Peat... | reverse complement strand
TATGGAAGGGACTCATGATGCTCTCATGATGCTCTTCTCGACTCGATACTCCTGCCCTTGACCTCAGAATTCTCCCGGTGTCGCTCCGGGACCGATTCTTTGGCTGCACATTTTCAGAGACCTCTACTGGCACATCTGGAGTAGAAGAATCCTCAGACGACTCTTCCGACTCCCTCACCGCAACTTCGACGTTCTCTATAAAGCTCGCAATGCTGTCCATCTCTTCTCCATCGGATGTTACGTTACTGTCGCAACCTTGATCTTCGGTGATCATGCTCCCGGAATCATCATCCTGGGCAGGGGAGTATGATCGAGTTCCAGGCTTCGACACAACAATCTCTCTCAGGGGAGTAGTAGTGCTTGCAGCACGTTTGGACATCATTCCTGCACAACGGCTCCGAGCATGCCAATGCGATGATTTAGTCTACGGTGCGTACAGTGTTGATGTGACCAGTGCACGATGATCATGGAGCGATGGCAGCGTGCAATTCTTCGAAGTACTTACCAACGGATTCCTCGTCGCTGCTGCTGTTGCTGTTCACCTCTCCCGAGCTTTTTGACGAGCTTTGCAATATTAGGTTCTGTCGTGCCAGGGCTTCCTGAACGTGAAACAACGCCAACAGCTGCCGTTCCAGGCGACGAGCTTGGGCAATGTATTCCGTCTCCTTGAGCTTGTAGAAGCGGTTGATCTTGTTCAATTGCGCATCCAAACGATTGAAAAACGCCCTGTCCTGCTCCGCATGTCCGAGTGGCTCCATCAGCTCAGTTTCGTACACAGTTGAATCTCCATGCTGGACGTCCCGCCGATCTTTCTTGTGAAACTGCACGCGTCCATACATACATGTAGGAGAGAGAAAAAAGAACTTAGATCAGTATTTGTAACATGAATTCCAGTTGCTGCAAGGACCTTGAAAGCAGCCTTCCTGACTTCCAGGGCACAATCTTTGAGAACTTGGATTGTTCAAAGGCCTGCTGCTTACCACGAGCAACTCCCCTGGTGATCGATTTTTGTAAGGCAAACTGCGGCCGAGATGGCCACTTATGTTCCGCTGCAAAGATGACATGGATCTAATTAGAGTACTGGAACCTGCAGAGCCTGCAGGGATGGTGGAACCGTTCTGGAGCAAGCGTTCTTGTTTGATTCGTTTCACATCTTTCTTGAGCTGCTTGTAGTTGCAATAGGCGTCCCTCCATTCGGGTACAAGCTGACCTTCCAGCTGCTTCGAGAATTTCACCATGATGTTTCCACAGGTCTACAGGCTTTCTTTCTGCCGGCCGGGAACAATCTCCTCGACTCAGAACACGACCTTCAAGATGTTCAGGACCGTGATACAGGTATCCGGACAATCTACAAAAGTTTTCCTTCTGTCTACTAATCCTGGCACAATCTCAAAGGTTTATTTCCGACGAGCCTCAGCACAAGATTACTGAAGAAAGCGAAACTTCTCAAACTCATTCTCCTCGGTACTCGCCCTCCTCGACGTCTATCTCTGGACATGCTTCCCGATCATTCTGCCTTAAGTGCAAGCTGCCGTAGCTTGTCGTTTCCACACCGCGGAAACTCGTACCTCGAGCGAGTACACTCTGCTGAGACATCCAGAAGCTGCAACTGAAAAATAAGGTTCTGAAACTCTGATTCTCTTGTGTTGCGTGCGTGCGTGTTTGTGTCTATGTGTTGTCGGTGCCTGATTCCATGTGTGCGTTTTTTTGTAAGAAGAACAGTCGGCTCTGCCACGACGTTTTTTTGCCGCAATCTGTTCCTGCTTGTGCTGCCAGCTTCCGCATGACCTAATGGGCATGGACCAAATTCTATCTACTCTTATGGATGATGATCCAGCCGGCCGGCAGACAGCCCGCCCGCAGCCCTCAAACTCACGGATGACGCTCCCACTAGAACCCTTTTTCTTTTGTTTTGCTGTAACTTCCGGCCGGCAAGCAACTCAAAGACTTGTTGTCCAACACCCGACCTCCAAGCGCTCTCCCTCCATGCACTTCCTCGTGCTCAAAACTGATGAAAGAGCATCTCGACAAGTGCTCAGTAGCATGTGGCCAAATCCTGGACGAGGTGCTGTAACAGAAAATTATGGATGGGAAATTTTAGGGTTTGGACAGGATGATCTACATCAGACTCACTGCGCCCAAAACTCTACCGTTTTGTAGTTTTGTTATTCACAGAAAGGTTTCCTAGAGGAAGCCTGGATGTGGTGATAAGCTCCTTGTTAATTCTGAGCGAAAGTTTAGGGATTTATATAATGTTCATTTTTTTACTCTTGAATGGAGGAGAACAATTCAAGCTATGGAGCATGGGAGTGGCGCGAGTACAAGGAGGTGCGGATTTTGGAAGCCAAGTGCTTTTTGTTGGTTTTGTGTAGAGAGTGATTCAGAATTTGCCTTGTGTTGAAGGGAAGAGTGCCCAGCAATAGTAGGTTGCGATTAACTTTTTGGAGGGTTATACAGGTCAATGATTGGGGGATGATGAAAAATCGAGGGATGTCCTGAGTGACCTATGGACAAGGGAGCATGTTTGAATGATTACTGTGATGGGGTTGTTGAGTGTTTTGGATGGAGGAAGAGAGTACCCAACAAGCTCGGACCTCAGAGTGTGTGCTTGTACTATTCAATTGGGTTTGGCAATTTTATTCCAATGAGTGTGAAAGCAACATTTGTCAACTTTCCTTAGTCTGTTCTGTAGAGCAAGTGGGGAGTCAGCATTCTTGAGTTGGGTTTCATATGTTTTCTGGAGGTGTAGTTGGATGTCTGCATAGAATTTATTGGCTCAGTGGCTGGTGTGGAAATTGTTTGGGTGAATCTGGGGATTCTATCTCTGAGGTTGGTGGTGATAGATTGTGTTGATGTTGAGGGAAACTCCAGACATGCCAAGTTGGTCAGTTGAAGCTCAAGAGAGAAATTGAAGAGGTCTGACCCTGTAGACCTAGTTCTAGTGCTTATGATGTCCATTGGACATACAGACTTCATGAATTACATATAGTAAAGGACGTGGTGAAGCATCATTTTATCCATCTGTCCCGTCATTCATCTGTCCATCCATTTGGTCATCCATCTCTCTCGTCATGGTCTGTTTATTTCGACAGGCAGAAGAAAGAGTGGAATACAGAAGTGACATGGTGGAGAATAATATATATTAGTGTTGTAAATTTTTATTTTTATTTTTATTTTTATTTTGAGGTTTTTGGACTTAGGTACACTCATCCTGTCTCTTTTTCAACAACTGAAAGAGTTGGGTTGAGCTTTTTTTTTGAAATTTTATTTAGAATATTGGAAATTTTCAATGCTTTTTACATTGTCATAATTTTTTATTATAGTTCAATGGATGTCAGAGCGAGCAGCGTTAAGCACACTTTTATTAGATATTGGCAATTTCAAGGCTTGCATTTGCCATAATAATAATGGCAATGGACTTCAGTTGGCATTTTTAGCACACAAACATAATAGATATATTGGTAATTGCAATGATCAGATTGCCCAGAAAAACAATTTTGCCAATAATAATAACATGCTGGATGCCAAAGGTATTATTATGATGCATGTGAAAATTGGCTGCACCAGAAACCCTAACCATTATGAACAGGGAGGGGGTCTGGATACTGGAACTTATCAACATACAAAAACAAAGAAATAATTTTCAACAGATTGATACCTACTAAATAAGTTACTTACTACTTACTTACAAGTTGAACAACATTGGGGTATATTTGCCATCTCTGGTCTATTCCCATGGTCAGCTGTATGTTGCTATCTCACCAGTCACAAGCAGTGCAAACATCAAGATTTTCAGCGGCCAGGGTCCTGATGAATACATGCGGAATGTCGGATATAAAGAGGTTTTGGAAATGTAGTTTGGAATTGTAATTTTGTAATATGTAGTGTCAAATACACACACTCCTGTGCATTAGGCACAGGGTTCAAACTAGTATGTAATATTGGAAGTTTGATGGATAAATTATTGAATATGTGAACTCTCTGTGCATAGCTGATGTGGATTATTGATTCCTTTTTTATGTGATCTTTGGGAGTTTATTAAGCCCCTCTTTTTGGTATCAGTGCAGAAGTCATATCCAGTGAATCCATTCGAAGAATGCTGTAACCTGGGAAAATGCCTACCTTCCAGGGCCCTGGAAGAGTGTAATAAATAAAGTCATATCATATATTACCTGTTTCTGATTGGCTTGGATAGTTTGATTGGTCCAGGTGGGTAGCTATTAATCTAATTGCAGTCCCAGGTTTAGTTTTATGGGTGGGGTTGGAAAAAAGTAGATAGACTAAAACTTGGATGTGAGAAATATGTTTGCAGGGTCACATACTGATCAGGGTCTGTTTTTTCAACTGCGGTGGCGGTCATCCATAAGCTGATTTAGCCAAATTTGGCTAAAGATGAGATATGAAAATAGAAAAACACCGAACACCTTGTGTATTATTGACTACCTACTGGAACTTATCATAAAAATCTGATGATTAGAATTTTTTTTTCTTCAAATTTTTTTTTTGTATTGTTGAAATGGTATTTTTCAGGTTGAACTTTTGTATATTCAAAGCACCATTGCATTTTATTTTCTTTGTATATTTTGATCCCTCGTTAGGCTAAGAATTCCTGTTCAATGGTGATGCAATGATATCACAAGAACCATAACTTACACAATCCATAAAAACTCTGATACTGAGAAACTGATGGTCTACTGCTGGAGAAAAGAAAATGATAAAAAGAAAAAAAAGGAAAATGGTGGTAGGAACCTCAACTGGAATTCCATCAGCGATGACCTCAACTGTAATCTTCAACTTCTGGGGAAAAAAAAAAGGTGCACACATTCTCTACTGGATCATGGAGCCGGACCCACTACACAACTAAAAACCTCTTTCCTTTCCTTCCGTCCGCCATTAGCCTTCGATCTCGCGGCATCTTTCACCGTTGCCGGACAAACCGAACAGGCGGTTTTCCGCGAGCTACGGGGGAAGGGAAGGGAAGGGAAGGGAAGGGACGGGACGGACGGACGGACGGGACTCGCGGAGAAAAGTACTGTTCACACAGCTAGTAGGGCCAGCGCGTGAAAACCTCCTGTTCACACAGAACGATCCCATATTCCCCTTCTCGAAAACCGACGACTGGACCTTTTCAACCGAGTGGCTAATTAAAATGCATAACTGACAGCCACACTCGCTTTCCGGACACGTGTTGTGTCCACAAGAGGCCAATCTCCTGGAACTAGCTGTCAGATTATTACAGGTTCCTATCAGAAAAAGGAGTGAAGTCTTGGATTTCAGGTCTTTATTTATCTTCTCATATATTTACTTATTATTATAATTCTAACTAATTAATTAATTAATAATAATAATATTATTATTACTTTTTATTGTTATTCCCAGGACGAAAAGGAAGGAACTTCTCTTTTAACACATGTCTTTAAATTGCTTTGCTCTATTTCTGTACTTCTTTCTAGCGTATGAACACAATTCTTGTATTTTTGTGACTGAATTATAATAGAGCAACCTGTCCTAATTCCATTCTAATAGATTTATTATGCGCCAGTTTGGTTAAGTTTCCAAGTTAAAAAATAATAATATTTTACAATTTTCCTAATATTACAATATTTGCAAATTGGATTACAAATGTGAATTTAATTAGTTTACATTTTTTTATAAAAATTCCATTATAGAATGGAATGGACCATGACCCTACCCATTCCTATTTTAATGGTGTCACTAGTACTGCATGTTCTGCTAAGGTTTAGTGGCTTGGTCACTGTATTATTGGGCTCGCCAGCCACCTTAAGCCAGCAAAATGGGCGGTAGCTCAACCATTATGGTGATGATGAAACCTTGCCAACCATAAATTAACCAAAGCACCCAAGATAAAGGGGGAACAAGGAACAAAATGGAAGGACCCACATCCAAGAAGACAAACGAACCACATAAGAGGGCAAACCACAAGGGGAACATCAAGTTCTCAAACCCTCTCTTGTTATGAAAAGCATATCAAATAATGAAAGGGGAGAACTTCTTGGAAGGATGCCTAGCTTAGATGAACCCTCACCAATTGCAACAACATGTTTCAAAAGCATATCAAATCATGAAAAGGGGAGGTCTTCCTTAAAAGGATGCTTAGCCTAGAACACCTGACAAATTGTGTGTGTGTGTGTTTGATGTGTGGCCCCATGATACACAACCAGGTTCTTTAAAGTTGTCATGTCCACCATCCTTCAAGAACAATCCAAAAGCACCCATCTTAAAGTACCTTCATGCTTAACATGCACAATGGTCAAAAAAGTTTCTATTTCATGCATGATTCAGAACACAAAAGCACATGGGGTTCAATGTTGGGTTTTTTTTTCAATTGTGTGATGCAGCAAAGGTGGCAGTCATCCGCAAGTTGATCCATGAGCCAATTTAGCCAAATTTGGTTATTAACAAAATATGAAAAGAAAAACTTTAAACATCCTTATATATATATTTTGGCTACCTACTTGAAAGCACGGGTAAAAATCAGGCGATTTAAAAAGATTTATTGAAAAAAAAATTGGCAAATTTTCTCCAAAAATCTTTGAATTTGCAACAAGAAAAATTTCAATCCGAGCAATAGTGTGGTTCCTCTACGCCTAAGACACCAGAATATCAACCCATAAACAAAGAACCCATAAACGAAAGCATAGGGGAAAAACATATTGGCTAGTAATTGTGAGGTTCTCATTCTAGAAGGTACACCATAGGTATACCTTCCAGGCAGAGCTATTAGGTTGATGTTGTAAAACAATCGAATGATGAAAATAGGTGGCTAATGCCTGATAAAAACAATTGGGTCATATAGGAACAAGGTTCAAATCTCTCGGTTTGTTAGGATGCCTCAATTGCATACATAACTGCACTTCCACTTGGCACCTATCGTGATGATAAACGGCTTGTCTTGCCATGACCTTATTTTGGATTCTCAATACTTCTGTCACTCCATCCCTTGCAAAGATGGAGAATCTGTCGTTATCTCGGCCGTGTTTGGTTTGTGATCAGAGATTTCCAGAGAAGTAAGAATAGGAGAGCACTCATCTTGAGGTGGGCTTCCTACTTAGATGCTTTCAGCAGTTATCCACTCCGCACTTGGCTACCCAGCATCTACCATGGGCACGATAACCGATACACCAGAGGTGCATCCTTCTCGGTCCTCTCGTACTAGGGAAAGGTCCTCTCAATGCTCTAACGCTTGCACCGGATATGGACCGAACTGTCTCACAACGTTTTGAACCCAGTTCACATATCGCTTTAATGGGCAAACAACCCAACCCTTGGAACGTACTACCGCCCCAGGTGGCAAAGAGTCGACATCGAGGTGCCAAACCTTCCCGTCGATGTGAACTCTTGGGGAAGATCAGCCTGTTATCTCAACGTTCTGAACCCAGCTCACGTACCGCTTTAATGGGCGAATAGCCCAACCCTTGGAACGTACTACCGCCCCAGGTGGCAAAGAGCTGACATCGAGGTGCCAAACCTCCCCGTTGATGTGAACTCTTGGGGAAGATCAACCTGTTATCCCTAGAATAACTTTTATCCGTTAATCGACGGCCCTTCCACTTGGCACCGTCGGATCACTAAGGCCGACTTTCGTCCCTGCTCGACGGGTGGGTCTTGTAGTCAAACTCCCTTTTGCCTTTACACTCGAAGGTTGATTTCCGTCCAGCCTGAGGAAACCTTTGCATGCCTTCGTTACCTTTTGGGAGGCCTACACCCCATAGAAACTATCTACCTAAAATTGTCCCTTGGCCCGTAAGTCTTGACACAAGGTTAGAATTCTAGCTTTTCTAGAGTGGTATGTCACTGATGGTTCGAGCCCCCCCGGAAGGGGGCCTTCTTCGCCTTCCACCTAAGCTGCGCAAGAAGAACCCAAAGCCAATCCCAGGGAACAGTAAAGCTTCATAAGGTCTTTCTGTCCAGGTGCAAGTAGTCCGCATCTTCACAAACATGTCTATTTCACTGAGTCTCTCTCTGAAACAGTGCCCAGATCTTTACACCTTTCGTGCGGGTCGGAACTTACCCGACAAGGAATTTCGCTACCTTAGGACCGTTATAGTTATAACTGCTGTTCACTGGGGTTTCGGTCGTCGGCTTCCCTGTCATCAGGTCACCAACTTCCTTAGCCTTCCGGCACTGGGCAGGCGTAAGCCCCCATACATGGTCTTTCGACTTTGTGGAGACCTATGTTTTTGGTAAACAGTCGCCTGGGCTTGGTCACTGCGACCTCCTCGGTGAGGAGGTACCCCTTCTCCCGAAGTTACGGGGCTATTTTGTCAAGTTCCTTAGAGAGAGTTGTTTCGCGCCCTTAGGTATTCTCTACCTACCTACCTGTGTCGATTTCGGGTATAGGTACCCACTTGTTGAAGGTCGTTTGAGCTTTTCTTAGAAGTGTAGCATGGGTTACTTCAGCATCGTAGCGCCTGGTACTCAGATGTTCGCTTGAGGTATTTTCTTTACCCTTCCTTACCCTAAAAGAATGAAGGTGAACTAACCTTGCGTCCTTGAACTGATAACCATCTTTCGGTTAACCTAGCCTCCTCCATCCCTTGGGACCAACAAGGGGGTGGTACAGGAATATTCACCTGTTGTCCATCGACTACGCCTTTCGGCTTGATCTTAGGCCTTGACTCATCCTCCGTGGACGAACCTTGCGGAGGAACCTTTAGGTTCTTGGGGCATTGGATTCTCACCAATGTTTGCGTTACTCAAGCCGACATTCTCACTTCCGCTTCATCCACACCTGCTCACGCTTGTGCTTCCCCCTAAGGTGGAACGCTCCCCTACCAATTTATTTTGACATCCCATAACTTCGGCAGACCGCTTAGTCTCATTCATCTTCGGCACAAGAGCGTTTGATCAGTGAGCTATTACGCACTCTTTCAAGGGTGGCTGTTTCTAGGCAAACCTCCTAGTTGTCTTTGCACTCCTACCTCCTTTACCACTGAGCGGTCATTTAGGGGCCTTAGCTGGTGATCTAGGCTGTTTCCCTCTCGACGATGAAGCTTATCCCCCATCGTTTCACTGGTTGACCCTTATCCCTCATTATTCGGAGATCATATCTAGTATTCAGAATTTGCCTCAATTTGGTACCGCTCTCGCAACCCACACTGAAATAGTGCTTTACCCCTAGATAGTCGAGTCAACTGTTGCGCCTCAACGCATTTCGGGGAGAACCAGCTAGCTTTGGGTTCGAGTGGCATTTCACCCTTAACCACAACTCATCCGCTGATTTTTCAACATCAGTCGGTTTGGACCTCCACTTAGTTCCACTCGAGCTTCATCTTGGTCATGGATAGATCACCCAGGTTCGGGTCCATAAGTAGTGATAATTGCCCCAGGAAGACTCGCTTTCACTACGGCTCCGATGGGTCCCCTTAACCAGGCCACTACCTATAAGTCGTCGGCTCATTTTTCAACAAGCACACAGTCAGAGATCCGATTCTCCTCCCACTACTTGGGAGCTTATGGTTTCATGTTCTATTTCACTCCCTGATGGGGGTTCTTTTCACCTTTCCCTCACGGTACTACTTCGCTATCGGTCACCCAGGAGTATTTAGCCTTGCAAGGTGGTCCTTGCTGTTTCACACGGGATTCCACGTGCCCCATGCTACTCGAGTTAGAATGTAAGCTAGTGATGCTTTCGGCTACTGGATTCTCACCATCTGGGGTGCGGGATTCAACCGCTTCGCCTAGCAACACAACACTTATATTGTTCTCCCACAACCCCGTTTTCATGGTTTAGGCTACTCCCATTTCACTCGCCGTTACTACAGGAATTGCTTTTGCTTTTTTTTCCTCTAGCTACTAAGATGTTTCAGTTCGCCAAGTTGTCTCTTGCCTGCCTATGAATTAAACAGCATTTCAAAAGGTTAACCCATTCGGGAATCTTCGAATCTATGCTTATTTTCAGCTCTCTGAAACATTTCGTCGCTTGCTATGCCTTTCCTCATCTTTGGGTGCTTAGGTATCCACCGTAAGCCCTTCCTCGTTTGAACCTCACCGTTAAAGGCTATACCATCCTAAGGTGCTAAATAGAAAGATCTTATCAACGTCCATAAATAAAAAATCATAGATCAACCTGCCTGTATGGAGCTGCCTATATATATATATATATATATCAAATAGATATATAGATCAACTTGCCTATTATCATATTTATTTCATGCTATCACACGTATGCCGTTATATTGGCTCAGATGACAAGCTGGAGACAAGCGGACTTGAACCGTTGACATCCACCACAGGGTAAGCCACCATCTTTCAGGCCTCTCTGACCGATTCTACCATAGAGGCCAACGATAGACAATAACTCACCCTCGAACGCAGCTTACAACTCTCATCATACCGTGCTCTCCAAAGAGCAACTTTTGTCAGAAGGCGTTGGTTGAGTTGGAATTTAATTTTAGGAACTCTCGTAGCTCGGAATTGTCCAGCTACAAAAGAACTCAAAATTCTTCTACCGAGAACAACCAAGCGAAGGTAGTTCTCGTTGTTGCAACAAAAACCTCCTTCAGCAGCAAACTCGGCTATAACAAAAACCTCCTTCAACAGCAAACTCAGACTGGGAATTGGAGGTACATCATGTTGTTGTCGCTGGGAATGTGAAGAAGGAGCAAAGCAGAAGGTGTGCACGAATGGTGTTACGTTTTGTGTGTGTGATGGAAGCGACCGACTGTTCTTCGTTGTAGACGTCCGTCTGTCCGTCCGTCCCCCGATTGTCCTGTCCAGCTGCCCGAGGTTTTATTCCCAGTGGGTGTCAGTGACCAAAGAACTTCAGGTTTGGACTTTGGTTCCTCTTGAAACCTACCAACCTTTGCAGCAGATTATGGAGTGTACTTCCGAGAAACGATTGTGAATCTCTTTTGTGTTGTCGAGCTCGCAAGCTCGCGACCTCGAGGTGGGTTCTAGGGTTGACCTAATTCAAGAGTTGGGTAGAGAGGAGATGGAGATCAAAGGTTCAGCGAAACTCTCCTCCATGAACTCCAAACTACTGTAAATCTTCGACTCTAGATCTAAGAAGGTGTTGCACCAACACCAATAATTGTTGATTAGGGTTTGAGCAAAATCTTGGATTCCTGAAAGAAGAGTGGTAGCATTTGAAGAAGACGATGGAGCTCACTTCTCACATTCCGGTTCTCAACTGTGGAATGTTCTCAACTGTCTGAACCACTAAGAAGAGGTCTGTGCGTGTGTCTAGTAAAGGAGAGCGAGCTTCTTCATAGGACCCATCTTTTGGAGGGAAGATAGCTTCTTGGGTGACTCTTGTACTTCCTCCTCTTCAATCAGCAAGCAAGAAGGCAAGCAACCATCCATCTCTGCTTCTTCCTTCCAAACCCTAAAATCACAAGACTGAGATTACTGGACCTTAGGAGCCTCTTTCACCCCACTCTTTGAAAAAGTCAAATTGATGTCTTATTTGATTGTGTAAGAGCATCTCCAAATTTGCATGATTTGCATGAAGAAAACCTCCACCAATGCAACCTTGCAAATTAAAAAAGGATTTTTGAAGCATTGGTGATAAGGTTTAGTAAAGTTAGGGTTTAAGGTTTTGGTTAATGACGAATGCCACAGTTTTCGACGCTAAACCATGGGAATGGAACAAGGATTCGCTGACGATCATGGAGATGCAGGCGGTTGAACTCCAAGTGTTGTGTACATGTTACAACCTCAAGCCTGCCAAGATCGGCAAGGCAGCCACTACAGCAGCCATCATCAACCATCTCATGGTCCCTAGGGCTGATGTGGTGACGAAACAGGATGTGCACAATGCTATTGAGGTCACTATGAAGCAGGTTGCGGAAAACATTTTAGCTCCAGCAATGAAAGCTAAGATTGTGACTGTTATTGGCCAAGTTGAAACGCTGCAAAATAAAGTAGATGAGATGGTTAAGAGCTTTGATACCATGCAAGATAGTGGGGAGAAGTGGAAGGAGGTCGTGAGTAGGAAGGTTGACAAGGTTGCCAACAAGGTGGACTAGGCAACGGATGTTGACCTGGTCAAGGCCAAGGAGGCAAACATTCGGGTCACCGGGTTGACCATGAGCAAGGGGGAAACCTCAAAACAACTTATGGAGTTGGTGCAGACGGAGTTGCTCGACAGGTTGAAGGTTGTTGACCGTGTGCAAGTGCAGAAGGTGCATTGGCAGATGTTGGTGGGGCGATTAAATAAGGCCACTGACAAGGCACCGGTAGTCATCATCACGCTGGCATCAGTACACAACAAGCTCACGGTGCTGCGCACTCGCAAAGGCCTGCAGGGCACTCAGCTTGGGCTCAACGAGGACTTAATTCTCGCTCAGCAGGCCTAGAAACGAACTGTTTGGGCCACCTTCAAGGAGGCCAAAGAGGCTAGCGAACGGGTCTACTGGCGTGGGGCTGATCTCTACATCAACCACAAAGTCGTAAACTTTCCTACTGCATAGGGGGGCGGGGGCCAGAGAGACTTGCACGTGTGCCTGTGGAACATCCATGGGGCCGCTATCACAAAGTTAGAAACACATGAACATCTGCTTGACCTATTTCAACATATTGACGTTGTTACTTTGACAGAAACACATCACTTCCCGGGCGATACATTCCCGATCTTACTAGGGTCCTGCTATTTTGATGTTGCCAGGCTTGTGACTACACAAGGTGTCGTTCGAAGGCATAGTGGAGGCATTGCGGTACTAGTCAGGGAAACATGGGCAAATAGTACTACTGTTTGGAAAACTGCAAGGGATGGGACTAGGATTTGGCTGCGCTTGGGTAATGCTTTCCAAAGGCCTTTATTCCTGTGCATAGTATATGCTGCTCCACAAGGCTTGCCATATGCGAATAGCAGCTTGTTTGAACACATGTGCCAAGAGGTTGGAGAAGCCATGAGCTTAGGCGATGTGCTTCTTACTGGGGATTTCAATGCAAGGACAGGCATAAACACTGACTTCATTGATTACAATCAACTAGCAGATGTGCTGCTGGTGCCACAGGCCATTGAAAACACCTTACCCAACGATATGCTGGAGCGCCAAAACCGTGACATCGTCACGGCTAGCTAGCATCATGAGTTCTTAGATCTCTGCAAAATTGCTGGGCTATTCATCCTCAATGGCCGCACACCAGGAAACATATTAGGGGAGTACACATGCCTATCTAATAAAGGTTTTAGCACTGTGGACTATTTTCTTACAACATCTGACCAATTAGAAGGTGTCAAACGTTTAGAGGTTAACAACGATAAAAAATATTCAGGTCACAAAGATGCACACTCTGATCATAGACCATTAGCACTAAACCCCCTTCCTGTTTAACAAAAGGCAATCAAACACCTACCATGTTTCAAATATGACACTACCAAAGCAGCCAAATTTAGCAGGAGTGTACAGCATAACATTGATGTGTGGGCAAGCCCAGATGTACTTGATGCATCTGACGTACAAACAATAGTCAATCTGTTACAACAGTGCATCACACAATTTACAGAAGAAGTGTTTGGAAATAGACAAGTGGCCTTAGGAAAAACAATAAAGCACAGCCACAAACCCTGGTTTGACACAGAATGTCGTCAGACCAAAAACCAGTTTGCTAAATTGTCACATGCGCACCTAGATAGGCAGGTCAGACTTAAGCAAATGAAACAATTGTACAAAAGGAAGAAACGTGCTTATGATGTGCTCAAGGCTAAACAACTATGTGGTTTAGCGAAGGCGGATCCTGTAGCATTCTGGAAGCGGTACCGCAAGCATGCTGAGGGTGTCAATGGCATCACTAGCGAAGCGCTCAGGGATGGCTTCCAGCAACTGCTCCAACCTCCGGCGGCACCAACCATAGCAGGAGCTATGACAAGTGCCGCTATTCAAGCCTAGGTGGTCTCCTTTCCACCCAATGGTATTGATTATGAATAGTTGAATGTTAACATCACACTAGTTGAAGTACAGCAGGCGTTCAAAAAGCTAAAATGATACAAAGCTACAAGCATTAATGGCATCAAACCAGAGTTCCTTTTGGATGCGATTGTTGCCTTGCAACAACCACTATTGATTGCTTTTAACAAAATTATGTGCGAGGGTTATTGTGAATCACTCTCTGTTACGATCATACATGCACTGTACAAAGGGGGTGACTATAGTCAATTTGATAATTACAGGGGGATCACAGTAGGACTAGTTTTAGCCAAGGTGTTTGTAATGATTCTTGAGTCCCGCATCAGTCAATGGGCGGAGACCAATGATTTACGCGCAAAAGGACAAGCTGGTTTCAGAAAGGACTTTAGGACAATAGATAACTTGTTTATTCTTCGTACTTTGACCGAACAAGCTAGATTTCAGAAAAAGAAGCTATACACTTGTTTTGTGGACTTCAAAAAAACCTTTGATACAGTACCAAGGGACTTGTTGTGGCAGGTGCTGGAGGGACTTGGCATCAGTGGGCGAATACTGGAGTGTTTGCGCTCCATGTACCGTCAAGACCAAGCTTGCCTGCACCATCCAGAGGAGGGGCTCACGCCCACTTTCTTCTGCCGCATCGGAGTGAAGCAAGGATGCCCCCTCAACCCGCTCTTGTTTGGCCTCTTAATAGATGGCCTAGAGAAACGGCTGAATGCTTTGGAGGGTGACACACCACCAATGTTGGGATAGTTAGTTGTTCGCTTGCTTTTGTATGCAGACGACTTAGCTCTCATGTCACACACTCCTGCTGGATTGTAGAAGCAACTAGATGTCTTGTAAGCTTTTTGTTGTGAGCGTCAGTTGACTATGAATGTCAAGAAAACCAAGGTTGTTATGTTTGAAGCACACAAGTCTGTGTGTCAGGCTTTTCAATATGAGGACGAAGCTATAGAGCAACTAAATTCTTTCAAGTATCTAGGTGTTGAGCTACACGGCAGAAAAGGTATGCAAGTGACAATACAGCGGTTAGCAATGTCAGGGAAAAAGGCAGTTTTTGCATTGCGGCGCAGATGCGCAGAGCTACGCATCTCTGACCCAACATTACAATGCCAGCTGTTTGATGCACTAGTCAAACCAGTGCTTAGCTATGGGTGTGAAGTATGGTCAGACCACATAGCACACTAACAGTTAGAGGTGGTTCATCGGGCTTTTCTGAAGTTGTTGTTGGGGGTCAGCACCACGACATCCAGTTATGTCGTGCTGGCAGAGTTTGGTAGGTTTCCCCTAGAAATATTTTGGTGGCAACAGACCATGCGCTTTCTTTCACGTGTCAGTTCTGAGGTAGACTTAAATCGCATGCTTAGGCTAGCTTATGATGTATAGCTGCAGTTACTTGCAGCCAGGCAAAAAGTCTTACTCGGGAACCAGAGTGCTATGGGTAAAAAGAGTCAATTGCCTGCTTACTGGCTAGCACAAATAGATGAACAACTGTCGACGTACAATTTGTGCATCGATAACGATTAGTTGCCACCATGTGCTCGCCTTAAGTAATTGGCTAATTGGGTTCTGGCTCGGGTGCTGTTTGGCCCACTTAATGACGCTAAATTGTAAGTAAGTAAATAAGTAAGATCTAGAAAAAAAAGGCTATTGGGGTTGGGAACCATCACATTCAATAAATTGGAATAAATGTGCCAAATGTAGAATATATCAAATGTAGAATTTCTGATGGTATGAGAATAATTCATCAAAACCCTCAAAGCTTTATTTATAAACATATCATTGTTGATTTGAAAAAAACACAAAAATATTAGGAAAAAAAAAGGGAGAAGAATTTAAAGAATGTCAAGTTCCCACAAACTAGATGTCAAAATCTCTCCATCTCAACAACCCACGGTTTGTAATAGGTCATTTGTGGCATGTGAATAGAATAATTGGTTCTTGAGAACTTGTTCCCCTTGTGATTCGCCCTCTTAAGTGGTTCTTTTGTCTTCTTGAAAGTGTGTCCTTCCATTTTGTTCCTTGTGTTCGCCCCCTTTTTTTGGGATGCTTTGGTTTATTTATGATTGGCAGGGTTTCATCATCATCATCGGCTCTTTAGTCCCATGTTGCCTTCCCTGTTAAAAGAGGCCCTTTAGTGGCATTAGCTAACTTTAGCAGTAGCATGTGAATTCCTTTCATTCTTCCTTAGAAAGACATGACACCGATCAGACTAATTTGGGATTGTCATATCCTTTTGCAAATTTGGTTCCTATGCCATTTGCATAAGGGAAACTTGTCATGTCCTTTTTGCAAATTTGGTACCTATGTCATTTCCATATACAGAAAGCTCATTGATGTACATAAACCTGCCAAAACCTGCTGAATTTCCTGAGTGCTGAATTCACACTGAGGTGGTGAAAGGGATAAACTAAGAACATTTATACTAATCCTAATGTTATACCATCCACACAAAACAGGTAAAAACTGACTTGGCAAATGACATGGCATTGGGGTTAAGACTCTGATAAATGTGTTGGGGACATCTTCACCTCAAGAATAAATATAGTCTTCATCTTTTTTTGCATTTGGGATCGAGTTGGGGGTGAAATAAGGAGTTGAGTTTGACCCTTTGATTTCAAATGGTTTAAAGTACCCCCTCGTGTTCAAGAGAGCTTCTATTGCTATTCTTGTCAACATACATTTTTCATGTAATGTTTTGTCTCACTAAATGATCCAACAAATAAATGTTAACAATATTTTATCTCAAACTTAATCACAACTATTAGGTTAGAATTTTTTTTAGAATTAATAGTTTAGTCCATAATTAATTAAATATACATTATATGATAATTTGATCAAGTGGAATACATGTCTCAAGTATGGCATTATGGCATTATACAAGATTATGGAAGCAGATCAAACTAAATCAAAATATTCAATCGAAAACTTATAAGTAAATAAAAATGACAACAATGAACTGTTGATTTCTGGAATAGATTGAACTTACCACTTTGTAGGTGGGCTTGGGATAGTCTTGATGTGTGTAATATTTCTGGAATATTTGGAATTGTAATTTGGACTCAATTTCACAATATTTAATGATTATATGTGTATATGCCATTGTAGTGCAAAAGGTGAAAATGCTTGAATTCATTTGAAACACAAATGAAACAACTAGGACATTTTTGGCATTATGATGTCATCTACTACCTTACCCTAAGGTTAGTTTCATCATTAAATAATCCTCAAAATAGTGAGATGAAATTTTGTGAAAAATATGAAATTGACATGTTGAAAATCATCGTCATTATCATAGTTTACATTCTGAATAATTTCACTACTCATATCACAATAGGATAGCACATGATGGAAAAATATATAATTTCAAAATTTAAAAAAAACTCATTTTTTGAAAAAAAATTTATTCATTTTGTCAATGTGGAAATTGACCCGAGGCTATGGTATTCCCGTCAGTCAAAAAAATTAAAAACTTTATTAACAATGTATTATCATAGTACCATTCAAAGTTCTACAATAATTAAATTAATTTTCAAAAATTTCAAAATTTTTAATAAATTATTTATTTGAAGTTTGAAATTTTAAGGGAAAGAAAAATACGAAAATTGGTGAAAACTCAAGAGTTTTTTTTTTCAAGCCAATACCCCATTGCAAAGCAAATATCCAATAACTGATTATTTTTTTTTAAATCCTATAATTTGGTGGAAGAGAAAAATTAAGCTTAAATTCATACTCAATCAAATTCTTATTTGATCCCTTATTTGTCCCCTCATCCTCACTTTGCTATTATTCATAAAGTCTCAAAAAGATTTCATCAAACACAGAAGCTCAACATGACATCTATCTATGAAGGAAAGTAGTTTGTTTGTTTTGTTTTGTTTGTACTGATGAGATCCACCAGGATGCTTCAGATCGCATTGGAGGTCTCTTTGGAAAGCTCTCAACAAGGAGGGGTGCATGGGCTTGGTTCCATGACGTTTGGACTTGCGGTGCAAAAGTTCTCGAATATTGAATGATTTTTTCACTGCAAATCAACTTAAATCGTAGCTGAAAATTTCGGAGGAATTGGAATGTGCCTTTGGTGTTCTTGGAAAGATCTTGATGAGCAGGATTTAATGGAATTTAATTGGTAAGATTTGGATTCAGAATGTGGAAGATATTGATTTTTAAATGATTTCTGCCACTGGAAATTCAAATAAATTCCAAAAAACTAGGTTTTGGAAGGAAAAATCAGTTGTGGACGTGGTAACACTTGGGCCAACAGCACAGGTCACAGTAGTTAGAGGACAATAGAAACTGTATCGATATGTAGAGGACATATACCTGAGAAAAAAAAACCCTGAGAAAGGTCGTAAGGTACTTTAGTGAGTCCATTTTGATGGCTGTAATAAAGGCGTGGCATACATTCTTACAATCCAGCTTCAAAATAGAGGATTCAAACTTCCATTTAAACTTCATAAACTCTGAATAGAATTCCTCATGATAAATTGAGTGGGTAATTTTCAGGTTCTAAGTTCAATCTCCTCTCCAAGTAAACGGTGGTGTGGAAGTCTAAAAGGTTAAATTTTGATACATATAGGGTTCATTTCAAAGATCTTAATAAATTGGGAACTATTGTGCTATTCAACAATTCAGATGTTGAGATCTTAAATCTTATGAATGCAAATTATAACAATGCACTTAGTTAACAATGATCTAGTTAAATTCAAGGTATAAGAACACCAACTTATGCACCTCTACCAGAATGTACCACATTCAAAATAATATGCAAATTAAATTTTCCCAATCCCATAGCATAAACATAGATACTGGACATGTTATACTGAAGAGAACAATGTCTTATTTCTTCAAGTCTCCATCTCTACCTCTCTCCCTACCCGCCCTACCCATAGCACTATGAAGCAACATTGAATAGACATTTTTTTTTCCATGTTTTTCCTCCCCCAACTATGTCACGTCTTTTCTCACGCAATTTAGGCATTGTCTATGTTACATACATGGCAGGAGGGCTGCCTTCTTCCAGAGTAAACAAGAGAGAAACCAGATGATGGTGTACACAATGGATAATGAAATGATATGGTTGCAAAGATATACAGATTCAGAAGAACACCTTCTTGAAAAATGATCCATTGTTGTTGAATACTTGAATGGGAAGCCACCGGAGCCATGTAAGTTTGATGCTCCTGTAAGTTTGTTCAGTTTCTAGTTTGAAGGAGAAGTTGAATCAGAGTAAGATTGACTTTTCTTGCTTTCACAAAAATCATGGCTCCATCTTGAGCAAAGTCTTGTAGTGGGAACTCAGCAAAAGTCTATTCAGTACTTGTATCATGAATGGTATACCTTAAGCAGCAAGTTTCTTCAAGAAGCCCCACCTCCCAAGAAATACAAGAATTGGGTTGAATGTCAAGAATTTGGTATGTTAGTACATGTGCCTTTGAGCACCAACTTGTAAATGAAGCACTTAGGGAGACCTAGTATCTTGAGAAAAAAAAATCCCCACTTGCTTGGGTGCACCTTGAATGCCATTGCTCTGCTCTGATAGGGTTCAATACTGGATATTGTTGGAAATTCGCATGTGACTCCAGTTTGTTGGAAATCAAAGCATTCCCCCTTCAAATTCCTTGAATGGCAGAGGCACAGTTTTCACTGCTCGATAGTTACCCACGTTGTTCAAATGCTCATTCTCCAATCTGCACATAAATAAATATCACATGTATGCCCAAGATTCTGGGTAAAATTTACCCAGAATGAGATTGCTTAGGTCTACCAGCATAATTCAGACAGCTCAAAGAAGTTGAGGACTCGAGGATAAGTTACAGAAGGATATGTAAGCTTTAGTATGTGTACATGTGTATGTATATGTAAGCTAAATAGTACTTCTATGATCTGGAGCTATGCATAATATTCACCTGTGGAAGTTCCAGAGACCACGCCGAATGACCTCGAGTGCTGCAAAAATGACTTCCCAGGCAGGTCGGCTGAATCCAGGAATCACATTCAGAGGTAGAAATAGCAATATCCAGACCAATGATCTCAACAAAACATTCGCCCACTGCACATTCGTACAAGAAACTGGAAGTTAGTGATCTTCAAGAATTCATATCTCACAAATCTACCTATGGTTCTTCGGACCAGTTTTGGAGATGGATTTGAGATGCTGAAACTGAAGAGGAAATGGATTAGGAAATGGGATTCAAGGATTGTGTACAGTAGTAGTAGTACCATGGAGATGTAATAGAGATATTTCCTTCTGAGGATGAGATTGTCACGGAGCCAGGGATTCTTGGAGTTTTGTTGAAGAAGCCCCCAGTCGACCACCACATCCCAGTAAAGCTGATAAAGCGTTGCACAACAGGAGGACAGCAGGAACAAAACCAGTAACGTACTGGTGTCGTATGAAAGATATGCTAATGTGAGCACCACGGCCACCATAGCCGACATGTATTTGCCAGCGTTGTAGAGTGACAATTTGTCTCCCTCATCTTTCCATCTCCTCAAACACTGAAAAGACAGTAAAATAGTACTTGCGTGATCAATCAGATCTTAGTCTAGAAGCACACATATAATATATAAGAGCCGCGTTTTGATTTCTCACGTCGACGAGCAGTTATAAAATCTCATCAGATCTGAGCATGAAATAGGTATGTCCGGTCTGATCTGAGTATGTAACTGAGAGATAATATATATATATATATATATATATATATATATAGAGAGAGAGAGAGAGAGAGAGAGAGAGAGAGAGATGGTTGTTTAGAAAGAAAGGTGGCACCTGTAAGAAACGCCACCAGTAGGGAAGCAAAGAGAACACATAAGTCAGCCATTTGAACATCGTGTTGTCAGTGCAGACACTCTCATCACGACGCTGAAAATAGCCACCCGAGAAGTAGCAGAGCATAAACTCAACATTCCGGAATGAGACGACCTGGCTAGTTAGTTGATCACCAAGGAAGAAATCAGAAAGCACCACCTGCAATGCACAAGATCATATCACAAAAATCAGATGATTCTATTGTGCGCCTGACATGCCGATCATACAAAAATGCCAAAAAACTTAGATTCTCTTCCACAACATCTACAGCATGTGATGCAGATCGAAATCCATTAGTCTGAGCATGATCACTATGTGTTGCAGGTTGATCTCTCTCTCTCTCTCTCGCTCTCTCTAAGCTTGATGTACCTTGTAGAACGGGGCGAAGATGATCCGGCGAAAGCATCGCAAAAAGAAGTAGCGCGACGACTTGTAGAATATGTTGACAGGAATGAGAAGCATCACCAAGAAAACCTGAATTCATAGACGTACGCAGGTTCATCAGCATAGTTCTTTCTATTTCCGCAGATTCTCCGAAAAAAAAATCGCATCTCTAGAGTGTTCTTGGCGTTGCCTACCAAGGCAAGAATTTTGTGTTTAGATTCATTATAGAGCATAATAGCTTAAGGGATTTTGGCCCCTAGGTAGTAGGTCTATTTTTATATGGGGATTTTTGAAAGACGATATTTTGGCTTGTGTTGAAACTTGAGATTAGTTATAGATTTTGGTTTCTTTTGGAGGATTTTTTTGATGATTATATTTTTGCATGCTGAAATATTTGAATTTCCATAATTCTTCTTTTGCCTTAAGATACCTTTTTAGCGTAAACGGGCAAGGCCACAGCGTGACACACCCCTTGTTTAAGATTGCCAAGGGCGGAGTACTAAACACGATAATGATCATGATAATGATCATGATGCAGAGAGGTTGGTGGAAGACTCCGGATGGATATAGTGAAGATACTCCACTTACCAATGTAATGCTCAAAGGGGCCCACTCAGAGGCGTTGTAATTGGGAGCCTCCTTTGTGCTTGCGATGATGTGAACTATCATAGTTCCCAGCAGCATGCTGCTCAGTGCTGTGCAAATGAGCAAAACCTCTCGATAATGGAGCTCTGTGCCGGGAGAGAATTCGAAGATAAATCCGTAGTTGATGCGTGTTTTTTGCCATGCGTACACATTCCATCCATACATATACATGTGGAGTAGCACCAGTCCTAGCGTGCTGCACATACCCATCGATCATCATCACATTACCCTAAAATTTAAAAATTAGAATCAAACATTGATGTTACTAAAGTCTAAAAAATGAATATTTAATTAATGATCTTTGTAAGTGTGGATTAGATTGCAAGTGACAAAAAAGATAATTTTATGTTAGTTATTAATTAATGTCATGTGTGTGGACATGTTGAAATAATTTTATACGTTAGTTATTAATTAACATCATTTGTGGAGATGTTTGAAATACTGTTTAAGAGGTTGATGATAACTTGCAATGTTAGAAATTGGGGTATTATGATTTGTGACACTTTGTTGGTGTTAGAGTGATGTTAGTTGTAAGCCCTAAACACCAAGTGTGTGTGTGGGCATACCTTTACTTCACTAAGTATTCTTGAAAGTGTTTCAGAGTTGTCATTGGGTTGTCATTGGATTCAGAGTTGTGTACCTGAAAACTCTGAACACAGTCTCCATGTATCCTTTGCCGCCGGTAGTTCTATAGTCATTCTGGGTAAGAAGAATCAAAAGGAAAACAATCAAGAGTGCAACTGTCCAGCCTGCAAAGATACCTGCAGCAACAACACATGACCCACTGATCATCATCATCATCACTAGTCCGGCAGCTTGAATGAATTTCACTTGCAGTCGTCATTACAGTCAAATTTCAATCTTTCAAAACGATTGCACAAACCTCGTGAGCAAGCATGCATGACATCGTGCTAGCTAGCCAGACGTCGTGCAGTGTGCACTCTCACCTAAGAAGAGCGTGGTGGTGTGGCTTGCATGCTGCTGCATGGGCCTCAACAGGGTCATGGCCTTTCTTCGATCATGGTCTGAGAAATGCTTTGTGAAGATTTCTTCAACTTTTATCATGAGCCTCGTCACCTGCACCACCCATGTATAACCCAGTTGGAGGATGCAAAAATGGCCATCACACTAGAGTGTGGACATCAAACCTCAACGACGTTGAAGGTAGCTCGAGATAATTCAAACCCTTCGTACGAGCAAACTACAGATTTGTATACTAGAAGCTCTGATCAAACTGTTCATCTTTTTCATGAACAACCTGCACATGACTTACCTTGTCTGAAGAAGCAAAGTAGGAGCATTCCACTTCCTTAATGTACATGGGCGCCAGGTTCCTTTTCGTCACTTTGTCGTATTTCTTCAGAATCTTATCGAATGCCACCATGTTCAGAGAACTGCAATCAAAAAACCCCACCCCGCGCGCGGACGACCTTTCATCAATGACCCAGACCAACATGGACGAGGTAATTCGAGCTTCGTGTGCGGTCTGGAAAGACAATCTCTAGACGTGGGACCTTTGAGGTTTGAAATGCGACCTGTAGCTTTTGAGCAGGCCAAGGCCGCGGTAGAATTCGATGAAGGCGGTGCACAGCATTTTCTCCCAACTGTTGATCTTCTTCTTCCTCTTGCTTAAGTCGATTTTGTGCTGGCTTATGCTCCAGCTCGGCCGAACCGCACTGCAGCATATCTGGTCTTCAGGTACACTTTTCCCCACCCTTTGTAGCCGGGAATGATAGTCCCCCATGGCTGCCACAGTGTGGAAGGGATAGCTTTCAGGGCTGTGCAATATCATTGCCATATCGACTCCGGGATTGTTGTTGTTCTCCGGCGCTTTGGCATGTTCCACGTTGTCGATAAAGTTTTCAATAATAATATTTTCCAGCTGATGCTCTCCATTATCAGATGCACTGTCATATGAACGTCCTCCAGCTTCGATAGTGGTCCCGGAATCCTCCTGGGCGGCACTAGGTTTATATGCTCCTCCAGGCTTCGACACAACAATCTCGTTGAGAGGACTTGCAGTACATTTGGAGATCATTCCTGCACATATCCTTGATGTCAATTCTTGCTAATGTTAATTCAAGTTTCTTAGTACAACTTCTTTTCTTCTTCTTCGAAGAGCTTGCGACGTTCGCGTGCATGCAATAGTCGAACTTACCACTGAATGATTCATCGTCACAATAGCTGCTGCTGTCGATGTCAGTACTTTTTGACGAGCTCTGCAATGACAACAGGCTGCTCTGTCGAGCCACCAGGCCTTCTTGAACCTCAAACAAGGCTAACAGCTGCCTTTCCAGGCGGCGAGCCTGGGCAATGTATTCCGTTTCCTTGAGCTTGTAAAAGCGGTTGATCTTGTTCAATTGCGCATCCAAATGATTGAAAAACATTCTGTGTAGCTCCGCCTTCCCCAGCGGCTCCATCAGCTCGGTTTCGAGCACTTCTGAGCCATGCTCGTCCTGCCAATCTTTCTTGTGAAACTGCGTGACCGGCCATGTAGAAGAAAATCAAAAAAGTTTATTTAGTACAATAGTGGAGTTTTGCAGAGACTGCTTTCCTTCTGTTATATATCTAAATGTTATCTTGTTGCTTCTTTGTTCAATTAGCTTTTAAAAACTCCTCTACAATCATAGATTTTGGCTTGATTCATCAGATCTGAAATTCTTGGGGACCAGGGGGAAAAGAAAAATTAATGTGAATGGGATGATGATATCCACTGTTTTTGGTGGTGAAGTGCATCATAGCTCAGACCTGGTATCTGGTTGAATCTTCTCTTGTGCAACATGAAGCTCTGGAATGCTCTTGGACTTGCTTTCTTCTGTAGTTGTACATCCTTTATTTTAATTACTAAATCCAATTCACATCCAGTTCACATCCAATACGAGTGTTGTTTAGTTCTGTTTGAGCTGTTGAACTTATAAGTCAATGTGAATGAAATATTTAAGCTTTGATATCTAGACCTGTCTAAACCTATTAAAGTTCTCCGTAAAGTCACCCTCTATTTCATCCCCTATATATTATCAACAACTTAAGGAAATTTTATTAAATCTCATTATGAAATGCTGAAACTCAGCATTTAATGCACACGTTTTGGGAGTAATTATAGTAGTTGTACGGGTAGGAGCAGTGAAAATAACTGTAGCAGCAGTGGAGGCGCTCAGGGAAAAGGAAAAAGGGGATGAAATTCAGTTTACCACCAAAATTGGTGGAAAAACTAGTTTGGGTCCTCGTTATTTCATTTTGTAAAATTTCATTCCTAGTTACACGTTTCTCGCCCCCCTATTCACCTGACATTACGGATAACTTCATTATGTAATAATTGAAGTGAACCATGATCAATTTTCTATCTGGATAAACTCTGAACTAAGACCACGAGACACGTGTTCCTGGTCCATTGTCCTTCAAAAGTTATCTTTTTCCAAAAAAGACGTACACACTGTGTATGTAATTATAACCTCCTGGCAGAAACGAATCGCAGCGATTTGTGGAATCATTTCCAATTGTACATGACCTTTACCCTCTAGGAAGGCAAATCCTGGAGACAATCACAGGACAGTCCTAAAGTTCAGGGGCATTCCCCAAATAAGGGACGAAGGACGAGGTGAGCCGACACAGTCGAGTCCAGCCCTGTTCTTTGTGAATGTCCCTACCCGTGGATCAAGATTCCAGTACGTAGAATCACAAGTGTAGAGTAGGGTCCTCTAGAGTGGGGGGGTGGGCAATTCCCAAAATCAGAGACCTAGGACAAGGCAGTAGTTCAGCCCTGCATGTTGGGAATGTCGCCACTTGTGGCACCTTACCCAGCATAAAGCTTGAGTCCGGCCCCACAATTTCAGACTTTCGTTACACGCTTGAGTCCCGCCCCACTATTTGAGACTGTCCTTACACACGTGAGCCTTAGCCCATGGTAAAGTACTTCCAATCGTTTTCGTAAGTTCCTAAACTCATATGGAGATCACTAGGCCGTGGGAGCAAGAGGGGCCTTAAGCCCACAACTGAACTCTTACACTAAGTACTTACCACAGGTGTGTTTAAGTTGCCGTCCGAATACACTAGGAAAATTTCTCACCTTAGCACAGCAACCAAACTGCTAAGAGCTACACTGCGTCCATCGACATCTCCTGCAACCGTCAGAGGATTTGATCATGTGCAGCTGCATTCGGGAATTAATTTGAGCTGCAAAGTTTTGTCAAGTCTCATCACCCATTTTAATTTTTAACGCTTTGTTTGTGTACAAACAATACTTGAATCATGCCAATTAATTATAAGAAAAGAAGAAGAGTACTCAGTTGATGATCCTTGAGGGCCTTACCACGAGTACTGCTGCACGAGCTAGTTGCTTTTTGTTGTAAGATGAACTAGTATGGCTGAAATGGCCATTGATGTTGTTCTCCAAAGATTTGTACTCCTGCATCGATCTCTGCAGAGCTGTATCGGGAGTGCCAGCTGTTGCAGGGTCGATCATGGACCCGACGTTCAGCTGGAGGTGTCCTTGTTTGATTCGTTTCACGTCCTTTTTCAGCTCTTTGTAGTTACAATAGACGTCCTTCCATTCGGGTACAAGTTGGCCCTCCAGCTGCTTACAGAATTTCACCATGATGGTTTTTTTCCCACCCGCAACTTCTGTCTTGATCAGGCCGCAAGTAATCTCCTCGACTCGGAACACTAGCTGCAAGCTGATGTAATTACTGGCTCAACATGTCTGCAGGGATCAACTCGCACATCAGTCGATCACGCATCAGCATGCGATCATATCTACATAAAAGAAAATTTCTTTTATCTAGTCCTGAGTGCAGACAATGAAATTGGATTCAACCCGTCCTCCTCGCCGGCCTCGTCTTGTGTCGGATCATGCAGGATTTAGTTGCGAAACCAAAATATCATGCATGCAAGATATTGAATGCAGTGCAAGGCCTTGGTAACTTCCTCACATCTCAAACTCGTACCGTGAGTACACTCTGCTCATGAGACAATATATATGCAGAAGCAACTCAAAACAATAAAATCAATAAAACCCAACTCAGATTCTGCTGATGAGATCAATATGATCTTCTAGTCCCTCTGTCTCAATGTGTGTCTGTGTGTGTATAGTAGGTGCCTGATCCGTTTGTGCGCTTTGTAAGAAGGACAGGTCTGACACAAACCTTAAAACAACAGCTTCTTCGGGATTCCTGCGCCCTATGATCCCGTCAAAGCCATTACGATGTAGGAGCACGTAGAATTCCCATACAATGCAATACGCACCTTGACGCCTCCTGTGAGCCGCGATATGCTCCTAGCTACTTCTGCTGGCAGCTGCTTCCGCATGAGCTGATGATGTAGATGGCCAAATTTACGCAATAATCCTAATAATACACCAGATGTAAATCTTCCAACTGCAGCATTTTACAACCAAATTACTGGTAGACTTGTTCTACGACCACATATAACCTCTCTAGTCTCGTGCTCAAAACCGAAAAGCTAACTGGCGGTCATGAGCAGCGCATCTTGGATTACGTGATTCACTACCGATGACATCAACTAGAATCTCCAGCTCCAGGGAAAAAAGGGACTTCACACCATTGTCCTGCATCTGCCGAGGACGTTGATACGGACCCACCGCCTCCAACCTCAGCCATTTGCCTTCCATCACGCATCTTTCTCCGTTGCTGGACACAGCGAATGTACGGTATTCCCTGAACCGCGCGGGGGCGAGCACGCGGCGCGCGGAGAAGGCCGCTGTTCACACGGCTGATTGGACCAGCGCAGAAAGCTTGCCGTTCCGCGCAGGTGATGTGGCCACTGGAGAAGATTACTGTTCACACAGGTCCTGATCCCGGATTCCATTTCGGTAAAGAGGACCGTATCCTTTTGGACCCAGTGCCTTAAAATATTTGCCAGGGACAAACTCATGTTCGGCACACATGATTTGTCCACAACAGGTCATAGAAGCGCATGATTTGTACACACAAAAAAAGCCTTGTCAAAAGTACTTAATTAAAGTCCATAGATTTTCAGGTCTGAATCTTTGAATGAATCCACAGCAAGGGATGCATGTTTGCCGCATGCAAATTCCATGGAATATGGGTGACTTTTTGGAATCCTTCCTATGGTTGTCCATGGACCATTCCAAAGACAATTTCAGAAATAATTGTCACATTTTCAAGCTTAATTATTTTGTTTCTTTCTTGATCACTATTTCACTTGGGCTCTACATCGCTATGCATTATCAGGGATGATTTTTCTTCTTATTATGTTCTCATATGATTATGAATAATTTATCATTATTTATGTCAATTTTAATTTTAATTTTAATTATATAAATATCATGGATATGAAAAGGCATATGTTAATTAGCCTTTTTGTATCCATGTTGGTAAGTAGGGAAAGAGGTGAAATAATTATAAGGATAAAAAAAAGTTCTGAGGAAAGGAATGAGATAGTTATAAGGATAAAAGGTAATGATTAAGAATGAAGTGAGGTGGTTAGGTTTGTTAGATTAACGAGGTGGTTATATTTGAAAATGTTTCTGAAATTGTCCAAGGATGATCGTACGAAAGATTATGCAAAATCTTTAAAGAGCTTACAAAAGATTATAAAAAATCATCTATATATCATTTTTAAAAAACTCTCGTTATTGGAATTTTCCTATTAACTTTATTAACAACTATTCCCCACCTTTCCTAATAACTACCTCCATTTTATAACTATTTCATCATTTTTCCCTATCCACCAACATGGATATGAAAAATAAAAATTAACACATGTCTTTTCATATCCATGAAATGTAGATTAATTTAAATTAAGTTTGACATTGACATAAATAATGATGAATTATTGAAAATCATACGAAAACGTAAGAAAAAAATAAAATAGTTGATTGTCATTAGTAGTGTGTAATAACACATAGTTCAAGTTCATAACTTAAATATTTTCCTAAACATAGAATTTTTTTAATCTTGTCTATATACATAAACAAAGATTATAATATTATTGCACAAAAATAAACACAATTATACAAGGTATGTAGAATAAAGTTGTATTATAAAAATATTATTATTAATATTATAAGCCTATGTGACTAATGAATATGTTAGAATGGAAGCTTCTAAATTGTTTTGAAAAATTTTAGTTTAACAAACTAGTGTTTCAATGTTATAATAATTAGTGTTAGGAACATATGGATAAAATTAAAGTCAAAGGAGGCACCCAAGTGAGTGGACATTTTTTAAAACTACATTTTTGTATGTTTGAAAGATCACAGGGGAAGCATAATAGTTTAAATTATCATTATTTTTTTGGAATATTTTACATTAATTACAAAGTTTACGTGCTCAAAGCTTAACACAAATCAAAAAAAAAAATTGCATGTTTAAAACATTCAAACCTTGAAAATGGATAATCTTTATTTTTTTCAAACGTCTTACCAAATGTGCACCATTATATTTGAAAATTGAAAAGGATTTTATCATTGATGATTAGAAGGGAAAAAGGACTTGAACTCATGAAATTATTTTTATAACTCATTTGAGCACATTTGGTTCAAAAATGCTTTTGACCCTAAAAATTATGGACTTTGAAAATGTGGCTTTGACAAAAGTTGTTTATATATGTGTGATATAAGGCATGGATGCATAATATATATGATATAAAATTAATTTTTAATCAGAATATATTTATTATACCTAAAATGAAATGTTAAATGGGGTATCCAAAATATTCAATTATAAATTATAAACCAACATAAAAATGACATGTGTCATGTGCAGTCTTTAGAAAAAGACTTCTACCTTGACACCCCTAGTTCCTTTGACCATGATTTCAGCCACATTACCTTTGTCAATAACTACATACCTTGAATTTTTAATTTAATTTTAAATTTTAAAAATTAATATTCAAATTATTTTACATTAAAAAATAATTTATTAAATTTCAAATATTTGAATGACTGGCATAATAAACAATATGATAGTTTTAAAATATTTAATCACCAAGGTAAAAATCATTATTTACACTATATAATTTCAAAAAGTGCATTTTATATATATATAAATCAAGTTTTCTCCATTTTATCTTGCTCAAATGACCTTTCAAAATCTCCTAATCCTTTTTCTAAATCTACTTCAATCTTCATAAATTCCACCAAATTAAAAAGGTTCTTGCAACCAACCCTAGCATCATTAGGCCAATTCTTATTCACAAGGATTAAATTTTAAAGGTTATCCAATTGCAAGTGATATCTTTTTTAATTAATGAGTATGAAAATAAAGGAAAATATTTTATCAATTTCAATTTGAAATTCAACAATACCCAATATTTGTTAAGCTAAAAAACCAACATTGAATGGGAACATACATTTGTCTTTCCTCCATTCCAAAGGGCATTTGTTGTTCTTTACATTCATTTGATATGTTCATAATATCAACAATTATTGCTACTTAATTGATTAATTCATTTGCAAGTTCATTAATGTTTGCTATCATCTCAAAAATAATTCAAATTGTAATCTTTGTCATTTTGTCAACAAAAAAGCTTTCAACCTTTGATAATGGATCCAAATGATGATACAACTTCAAAAAAATAAGGAATATGGTGTTTTCCTATCATTTTTATCAACCATGGCCATCCCCTGTCATTAGAAATAAAACTATTCTTTGTAAACAATTTTTGTAATTAAAAATTATCATTTGCATATATGTTTTAGTTGCAATTGGCATTTTTCAATTGCAAAAATTGGTTGCAAATGAAAATTTTTCTTTTTAATGTGTTCATGAACACTAAAAGAATAAATTAATTTTAAACTAACATCTAACATTAACGACAATATATTTGAACCCTTCTCTCATCATATTGTGTCAAGAAGGAAAGAAAGGAATCAATGACCTCACATACTTCCGTCTTCATGTTCATAGCAAGACTTCCTAACTCAACATGAATATTTGAATCATCTTCCATCAAAGAATCTACAATAGGAGAAAGTTTATTAATTTCATCCCCATGTTTCAAGATCATGGTTATTGTTACATATGAGGTAGACACTCAACAAACCCATCAACATGTGACTTCCTTTCAACACATAAAATCACAATTCAAAAGACAAATAATTTACAATAAATTAAGATATATGTTATGTGAGAAGAAAGGGGTGCACAACTAGTGACCCTAGCACTAGTCTACCTATTATAACAAAAGATATGAATCACTTCACAAAATTCCAAAGCTTTTTGGAACATGATTAGATTTCTTGCAAACCTACACAAATCAATTTTATTATCAAAAACTAGAATCAAATTGCAAAAATATATAAAACATTATAAGAATAATGAAAAACCATAATAACAAAAAGAGTTACCCTGAATATTACCTTGTTTTGAATAATGTGTGTTCAATTTTTGTGGGTGTAGGCTTACATCAATGCATTTTTTCATCCACTTTCACCACCTTTTCCCTAACTTATAAGCTTTTTGGATGTGTTATACATTTTTGCAAATGTGCATGAGTAGACTTGATGGAAACATATTTCAAACCTTTACAAACTCTTTTTCCAATAGTTGCATTTTAACAAGCGATAGTTAAATGAAACGTTACTAACTTGAAAACAATTAGCATTATACTCATATGAAAGCTTCATTGTTGACATAAGGAATGATATTTTTATCAATTTCTCACCAATGTTTGCCATGAAATTTCATATACCTCAAACAAGTCAAATTGTGTGTCGTAACCCTAACCTTGGGCTTACAACCAAAACAAAGGGCTAACAAGGGTGCGGACCAAGACTAAGCCCGGGAGTCGCATTCTCATGCCCCCGAAAGTGCAAAAGAGTGTGAGGGAAAGAACCTTCACACTCCCAAGTGAACTCCCATGTTAGGAATTGGAGTCCCGGTGGACTCTCGAATGTTCATAGAGTGATTGCAAGGGTCAAAACCTAATGGCTCGAGGAGTTTTTCATACCATTGGAAAGCTATTGAAACATAAATGTCTAAAATGGGTTCGCATCACACATTTGGACATCTAAAACACAAGCTATGGCCAAAAGAAGGGCCGAGAGTCAAATTGGCAATTTGACTCCCAACCACTAAAAGTCAGGAATCAACCCAATTTCCCTATGTGCAGGTTGTGTGCGACATACCGTTGGAAAGCTCTCGAGGAGCGCTACAACTTTGTTTTAGACCGCATTTCAATCGAAGGTCTGCACACAAAATTATGGGGCCCCAAAATCACGAGAGTCCTAACTTTGGCGATTTCAGGACTCCCACTTGGGAATCCTAGGACAAAAAGCCATTTGGATGTGGGCCTCATGGAGAGACACAAAGTATACTATAAGGGAAAAGGTGGTAGCTTCCCCCAAGTCTGGGTCATGGTGAATTTTGTGAGTCCAAGTTGCCTGTGGCTCGTCCTAACACCAAAAGTGCTCCAACTATGCACTAACCACCTTGTGTTGGTTTTGTGCAGGTCCATGTGAATAATTGATGTTTGTCATTCTTCCTAGTCCCATCTCGAAACTCCAGCACGCCCTTCTACCCCCTCAAAGTGATGCGAGCCAGGGAGTGTGCCTCAACTCCTCGCTCTTCTAATGTTTTCAATTTGGACTCACATTTGAGTCCATTAAGGAGCTTGGGGGTGCATCACATTGTGTCTGCCAATCTATTTTGAAAAATATGATGTACCACAAATCAAAACTAATAGTGACCAAAACATAATTTGTAAAAATTAGTAGGACATATGTTTGTTTTGTCTTCTCAATTCCACATTATCAACAAAATATTTTTCTAAAAAGGAAAACAACATGAGGACACAATTACATTATTGAATGTTTTAACCAAATGTTCTTGACAAATTAAATAGGTAGTTCATTTTTCATAACAAAAAACCCAAATTCTATGATATTTATTTTTGTTGCACATTATCCTTTTAGAAGGATCTATGGCCACAAAAAAGTTTAAAATTACAATTGGACTTATTATTAATCTTTTCTTTGAAGGTTGTCTTTTCCTTGGGGTTTTCATGATACTCTTCATTTCTTTCTCAATTGTTTTTGCAATTAGTCCACGGTTTGCATTGACATGCTTTTTCAATCTAGTTATACCATTACTTTTGAAGTATGATACCAAATTTTTCTTACACCTTGTTCTTTAATTGAAAATTGCATAACTTATTACAATCTTATAACAAACAATAGAATACATAATTTGTGAAATATTCACATTTATTTTTGAATCATCATTGACACAATAAAAAACTTAAGTTAAAGAAATTGTATTATGAGACGTCCAATCAATTATTTGTTCATGCAATTATTTCAAGATTAATTCCAATGAAACATCAATTTTTGAATACAAACTTGGCTTTGTTTCAAATGTTTAATTCCCACTCATCTCCTCCATTGAAATTTCATTTTCATTCATGAAAATTTCATAACCCTCAACCATACATGTATCTATTTTCATTAATAGGAATTGACTCCATTCTTTATAAGATTTATGAACAGACCAAGATTGAGAAGCAAAACAAATATATGTTTTTCTAAGAATTTCAGATTTTATTTATGTGTTATATATATATATATATATAAGTATTGTTATTGTTTAAAATATGTAAACAATGCAAGTCAACATGAAAGCAACTCCCTTTCATTTCAAAACATGCACACTTGCAACAGTCGATCTTACACAAAGAAAACAAACAAACAAAACATTAAGCATTAACTAAAGGACAAAACATACATACAAACATAACCAAAAATAATCATTCAAAAAAAACATACAACAAAAACAAAAAACAAAACAAAAAAAGTTGAAAACCGTACTTTTTGAAGTGCAAAGGTTGTCGATTTGCAAACCATAATGACACCAATATGCACTAATATTCACACCTCATAACTTGCACAACAAAAAAAAAAAAGGAGAAATACCAACCACATAAAGGAGGGAAGAGTACAAAGTAACATCACAAGTAACACCATGAGCACAAAAGAGGGTTTAGGGTCTAGTACCTAAAGCACAAAAGAAGGCAATGATAATAAGACTATGACCACAAAAGAGGGCAATCATGATGTAACACCATGACCACAAAAGAGGGCAATGGTGGTACCTAAAGCACTAAAGAGGGCAATGATGGTACCTAAAATGAGAAACACCCAAGCAATGCCACAAAGTGTGAATACCACAAGTGTGAATGTACCTTAACTGGGTCCCTCAGTTTGGGTACATCCATCCAAAAAAGGATTTTTTAAAAAAATAAAACTCTTTATTTCTCTTTACCTAAAATTTATCCTTTCCAGCCAGGTGGCAGGTTTGAAGTCCGAACTTACCCTTGTCCCATTACACCTGGCATCCTACCTGGCACCTGTGGCATCCACCCAGCAGCCCTCAATTTTCACTCCGTCATCTCACTCACTCACTCACTCATTTGTTGCCATACAGACTTTTTTTTTTTTTTTTTGGGTTGGTGGTGTCTACCAGTGTTGTGTGGTTCTTCATTTTTAAGAGAACCTGCGGTGTGCCCCGGTTTTGATTTTTCAAAAAGAATTGGAGGTTCTTCGGGTGTGGGTTCAAGCCTGGGGTTCTTCCCATTTTAAAAGCATGCGATTCTCATCCTAACACACAATTTTTTCAAATTCAAGAACCTCTGGGGGGCTGGTTCAAATGGCCATGGCATCCACCTCAATGCCCCTATTGTCCCTTGTGGCATCCCCGTCATCCGCTAATGCTCATCTGTCACCTAGAAAAAAATACAATAAAATCTAAATTATAAATTAAATAAAAGTTTCTTGTCCACCCCCATCATTCCCCTTCGTTAGTCGTTGTTTGGTCCTTGTCGTCCCTTATCAATCCCTATCATTAGCCCGTCATTTGTCACCATCCTCCACCATTAGCCCACCATTAGCCCATCATTTTGTATAATGCATTGGGTCATTTTCCATCATGAGCCCACTATTCGCCACCATTTGCCCATCATCATTTTCAGTCATGAGCCCACCATTCACCACCATTCGCCCATCATCATTTTCAGTCACGAGCCCACCATTCACTACCATTCGCCACCATTTGCCCATCATCATTTTCAGTCATGAGCCCACCATTCGCCACCATTCACCACCATTTGCCCATCCTCATTTTCAGTCATGAGCCCGCCATTCACCACCATTCGCCACCATTTGCCCATCATCATTTTCAGTCACGAGCCCACCATTCGCTACCATTCGCCACCATTTGCCCATCATCATTTTCAGTCATGAGCCCACCATTTGCCGCCATTCGCTCATTATTCCCATCAAGCTCGATTCCTATCCACTCCATTCCTCACAATTAGCCCATTTTGTCTTCGTTGCCATTCTCGTATCATGATTTGGGCCAAACTAAGTTGCCCCTGAACCAGAATGCCCAGATAGGACCTCATCTCAACAAGACCTAAGCCCTAAACCCTAAACCCAGCTGGCAAACCCTGGTTCTGTCATATAACTTGAGGCTGGGGTGAAAGAGAAAGGAGCCACAAAATTTTACCAGATTGCAGGTCCACAAATATGGTTTTTCTTTCCAAACATCATTTTTTCTTTTGGGTTTTGTCTTTTATCTAGGGCAAAAAGGAAACTATGTTTCTTTTAGCAACAGTCTTTATTTGCTTAGACCCAAACGGGTGATAGTTTTTGCATCATTTTTTATTTTCTTTTTGTCTTTTGTCTGGGGCAAAAAGGAAGCGTGTTTCTTTTGCATCAGTCTTTATTGGCTTATGCCCAAAAGGAAGATAGTTTTGCATCCATGTAAAGATTTTAGGGTAAAATTATTAGGGTGAAACTTTTTTGCTGGAAAAGCAATTTTTGTCATCTCCTGATTTTGCTTGAACTTGCAATAAAAGTCAAGACCCATTTCACACTGAGCTGCTTGATTACTATAGGTAACATACTTCCATCTGTCCCTGTGCAGTATGAACACTAATTTGTCTTTTTTTGGTGAAAGAAGTATAGCATTGACTAGTACAAATTTGAAGTCTAATGGATTTTCTGGGCTTGTAATGCCAATGTAGGTTCATATTTTAAAGTTATCCATAAAGTCACCCTCTCTTTCATCCCTATCCTATCTTTTGAGTCGTATCTGCAAAGTAGGGAAATTTTATTAAATCTCAAAATGAAATGCTGAAACTCAGCATTTAATGCACAAGGTTCGAGAATATTTATAGTAGTTGTACAGATAGGAGCAATGACAATATATGTTGCAGTAAGGTAGAACAGCCCATGAGTGGTCACTTAAACAGTCAGGGCAGGCCGAATTCAAGGGGAAGGCTCTGATATTTTTGGTGTCCAAACAAGACTTAAATTTCTTGTATTGGCATATCTGGCACACTAAAAATTGTCAAAAATGGATTAAAATTGAGAAAGTTACGAACACCCAAACCGTCAACACTACAAAGCTGGTTCTCAATCACCCAAAATAATTCTTTGTATGTTGCTATGTTCCTATTAGAGTTCAAAGATGATTTGTAAAACTGAAGGTGCTGCTCCTTTAAATTGTTTTAAATGAATAAAAATTGAGAAAGTTAGAAGCTTTGAAAGTAGGAAAGAGAAGAAAAAAAGAAAAAACTATGTTTTGTGAGTTGGAAAGCTTGTTTCTCTTCTTGCTATTTGTTTGTTGCTCCTTTTCATTTGCACTTCAAAGATGACTTCTAGAGCTTGAAATAGAGCTCCCATAACATTTTAAATCACTCAAAATGAAGCACAGATGATAAAGATCTAAACAAGTGATTGGTGACAAGGTAGCCATCGGTGATGGGCAGTTCTAAACTAGTGGAGGCGCTTAGTAAAGAGGGGATGAAACTCAGTTTCTCACCAAAATTGGTGCAAAAACTAGTTCCGATCACAGATATTTTGTTTTGTAAATTTTCATTCCCAGTCAAGCATTTGATACCCTATTCTGCTGAAACTGGCCATTTTCGCTCCCTAATCACCTGACTTTGCAGATAACTTTATTGTAAAATTAATTCAACACAAACAAATGTTCTCTCCATATGTATTATATAAACAATTGTAAACAAGTCTACTATTGTCAATTTAGCATGCTTAACGTTGAGTTCACATTCCAATGTGCCCAACATAACTAGTCCAAATGGCTAATGTGATGGATCATTATAAACAATATGGAAGGATTTGCAACTAAAAATCCAAAACAAGTTTTTAATTTGCTCTTAGAAAAAAGGATTTGCTATATATCTCTCTCTATGTAACTGGCAATCAACTTGGTGATGGGTTCTCACTAGGTTCTATAGTCAAGGTGTCAACCAAGGGTTTTAATTCATGGACTTTGTTTATTTATGAATTAATAATGACATAATATATATATCATGCATTGGGTTATATTGACATAGGATTTTAAGTGCAATATGTTTCTGTGATATTGGAAGGTGCCCAAGATTTGAACTTTCTTTCCAAGTAGGAATCCATATTTAAAATTGGTGTGTCATAATAAATATTGGCAATTTGGGAACATAATAATTCATGATGAAACTGAAAATTATTAATGTGGTTACCAATGTTGGGAAGATCTCACTATTTTGTGAGAACCACCAATTATGGTTCTTTGGGTAAATTCTAAGAATTGACTCAGTTCTTTTTTTTGAAAACAAATTAATTCTTGTCTTAACTAGAGTATTTAGTTTTCTTAGACAAAGAGACCAAGATAAACACAAGTTCTATTCCACACATCTCTACCTTTGCTAGACTTCTTTTATCATATTACACACTTTGCAACTTTACTTATCTAACCATAATAAAAACATATTTGAAACCTTCACTACAACAAAAACATGTTTTTTTCACCCTTCATCATGATTAAGATGATTGTAAAATCATTTCAACTTGACTAAAATGTTAACTAACTTTATCTGTTTTGACTAACCCGAAACTAGCAATGTGTGATTTGACTAAGTTCAAAAAAAATTCAATCAAAATGGACATTGTTATCACCATGTGGACCCTGCTAGATTTAGGTGGAAATCATAGAGTTAATCTCATGACTAACATCAATCACAAGGAAATGATAGAGATAATGATGTGTCACCATGTATGGCTGTTGTATCTAAAACATATTCCTAACATGTCTCTAAATTTTTAATTAAAAAATAATTATGAGTAAAAACCTATGAAATTTTATAATCAACTCATAATAATTATGTACTTCACATGTGAAATGAAATTAATTTCATTATAGTAGATTATATGTTTAGTATATTATGATTAATCATTAGAGACATTCCATTGGAAATTTTGAAATAAATAATTTAAATCAATGGCATGTCTTTAAAGTTGAAATAAAATCATTGCTAAATCAAATCTAATTATGAAATTAAACCTATGTGAAATGGATGACAAATTTTCAAGTGTAAATTTTTCTCATTGTAGAAAATTGTAATTGTGACATTGACATTAAAACATAACAATTTTGATTATTCACATTATTTATTGACACATTTTGCCAAACATAATGTGTTATAAAATTACAATTTTGCCGAGTGAATACTATAATCATTATGATGTTGTTACATTACATCATTAAATGTATTAAAAATTCAATGTAATAATGAAATGAAGGTGTGCAAGTTGGTAGTAGATAAGTACATACACAAGTCATAAATAAGTAGGACCTGACTATGTAAATAGATAGGTGAGCAAGTAGGTACTACCTGCTAATTAACCACCACCTACCTACTTACTAAACCACCATGCTCCTTCTACCTACATAATAACCACCACCACCTCCTATGTACCTATCACCTACTACCAATTAATTAACCACTAGCCCTAAATTTTTGAAGATTTACAATAATTATGTTCTTTTCATTTTCTAGTATTTTAATTGCTTATGTTTATAGACTAAAATCATTTTCAAACCTTTCCTCCATTGTTGTTTCTTCCATTATAGTTTAATTCTTATAAATTGTTCATGCTTCATTCTCCATTACTTTATTTTCATTTTCACTTTATTGTTACATTTTTCACAAGACAATATTATCTAATGAAGATTGTAGAAACCCGAAAAAGTGTAAGTTTTAACAAGTTTTATTTTTTCTGAGAAACAATTTATTTAAATTGTAAGAGAAAAAAATGCAAGCATTTAGAAACACTTCAAAAAGAAAAGTTAAAAAGTCACTCATTGCATTCTTACCTCTTAAAAATAAAAAAACTATGTCCAAATGTAATGGAAGTCAAATGCAAAGTTATGCAAAATGATTCAAATGTTATTAATTACAAATCTTGCACCCAACACACACACTATATATATATAATATATAATATACATTTCCCATAGGTGTTTCCATGCTAATAGGAGCCAACCCTACTCACTTAGGTGACTACTTATCCCAAAATATTCTTAGAATATTTTAAGGAGCTTTTGTTTGAAAGTTGAAAAAAATCAAATATGATTAATAAGATGTTACAATATATTATTATGTAAATATTTGTTTAAGAAATTCCCCCAAAATATGTCATGTTTAAAGAATTTCACTAAAAATAAAAGTGATTATAATATTTAATGAGTGCTTTTGAATATTTTAGCAAATAATGTTGAACGGTGTCAGTGTAACGATAATTGATTCCTCATCCAAACTTTTACCATCCATCCAATCATTAAACCCTAATGCACATTCCTTGCTTTCCTGCAACCGTGACAACTTCCAGCTAACCTATGAATCTAATCGATCCATCAAAACCAGTCGGGGAGACATGAAGAAGAATTATAAAACTGGTGGATCAAATCTCTCCGGAGTAGCTCTTTTTAAGGCTATTATGATCTCACTTGACATTTAAAGCTTCACATATTGTTCTCTCAAAACCCAAACCTTATCCCACATAATACACTGAGGCATTTTGACAAAAAATAAACCAGACATAAACACCTCAAACAGATTTTTCCCTTTTTTGCAAGCCATTAGAATGGTGCAAACACCATGTCCAGAGTTCCCAATAGATTGAGTCTCATCGCCAAATGCAATTCCCCAAGGTTTCATGGATTTACACACGCTTAGTCTCAGAACTCCAGTACGCAACAGAAAGAGGATTGGAGTCAGAGAATACTAAACATCCCACTATGGGCATTCCTCCCAGGCAGCCACAACACCAAAAAAAAAGAAATCACAACAGTTATCTCACCACCTAGTGAATTTTGGAGCTTTCGAGAACAAAGGTACTTAGCTCATCTTATGCTCTTCATCACCACCCCTCCTCAAAATCAACCACCAAAGCATTTCCATTGAGCCCGTCATTGCTAAAAATCATCAAGAACTCAAACCAAACACCAGCCCCTCAGTCTCCTTGACATAAATTACACAAATGCAACACCATTAGTTTCTTCAACGTCAGTAACTTGCAAAAAGACAACCCAACACACTCATATGCACCCAAAAAAACAAAAAAACAAAAAAAACCCCATCAACTAACCACTCTCCTATGGTCTTTTGCTTTTGGCACTTTGATCCACTTTTCATTAGGTCTTCATCCCATGAAACCTCATCGTACTCCATTTCATCCCAGAACTCCTGTCATCTTTTGCTTTTGGCACTTTCATCCACTTTTCATTAGGTCTTCATCACATGGAAACCTCCATAATACTCCATTTCATCCCACACTACCAGTTCTGGCTTTGGTTTGTGAAAACAAACCAACCAATATGAGGTCTGATTTTTTTAACTGGTCTTGGACCTGGAACCAGAACCAGACCCCAAACCAAGTCACTGGAACCATAACCAAGAATTTTGAAACAAACTTGAAAAAAGATATATATAATTGGAGGACTAACCAGAGGTCAACCAGCAGTTAACTGTCAGTTGCAGGCTGGGTTACCTGAAACTAGATCAGAACCTGTTCTGATTTTTAGAACCAAAACCAGAATTATTATTATTTTTTGAGAAACCAGACATGAAACCAGATTCCTGGTTTCATGTATGTGTGGGACCAGAACCGTTCTCTATTGCACCACTTGTAATGTAATTCAGTTCAATTGTATGTAAATTCATAATTGGCTTGGGTGCGGTGTTCAGGCATATTTTGTCAGGCTGTTTCCTCGTGGTAGAGACCAGGGGTGTTTTACTTCAATTTTTTGATATCAAAAATTGGAGCCAAACTAGTTGAATTTACACTAGAAAAAACACAATTTCCTCGATTATTTTGTGCAAAAAATGACAAATTTTGTCAGATACAAAGTCACTCACTGGGTGGTGGGATGGGCAACCATCTGCTGGTTCCAGTTTTCTGGTGTGATCAGTTTCACTCACGAATTGACAACTTTTGAGAACGTGTTTGCGATCTGAATCAACAATTTGGAAAACTGGTAGCACTGAGGGAATGCTGGCTGGCAGGGTTCCTACATGGAGTACCATGCTTGTTTCCATAGTATAACAAGGGGTGTGTCACACTGTGGCCTCGCCATTTACATTAAAAAGTATCTTAAGGCAAAAGAAGAATTATGGAGACTCAAATATTTCACCATGCAAAAATATAATCTTCAAAAAAACCATCTAAAAGAAACCAAAATCCTTCAAGATATTAGAACTATATTAACTAATCTCAAGTTTCAACACAAGCCAAAAATATCATCTTTCAAAAATCCTCATATAAAAATAAATAGACCTATTATGATTACCTAGGGGCCAAAATCCATTAAGCTCCTATACTGTATAATGAATCTAAACACAATATCCTTGCCTTGGTAGGCAAGGCCAAAAAACTCTGAAAGCAAAATATAATTCATGAGGGGCTTCTTTGTTGCATGTGTGTCAAGCAAGGCCCCTATCATTGCTACAAAAAGTGAACAAAAAACCACTATCTTAATTTTTTGGAAATGGATGGATTCAAGGACTTTGTAGAATTGAAGGAAGTGAGACAATGGATGGAACTCAAGGCAGTTGAATTGGTAATAGATGGATTTTTGCGAATTAGGAATTTTTGAGAAAGTGAGACAATGGATGAATATGAGATAGCCAGCCAAATTTCGGTGATGAACCCAAGGGAGTTGGAATAGTGGATGGATCCAAGGAAGTTGGACAATCCAAGACAACTAACCGACAAGTGAAAGGTCGGCAATGGATGAACTTAAGAGAGCTAGACAATGGATGGAACTTAAAGGAGCTAGACAATGGATGGACTC
>Ga0209611_10001310_pt1 | contig 41844 bp, 43 predicted proteins | sample S1TSphgellanicum_3_FD_187693 | JGI IMG/M metagenome (GOLD analysis project Ga0209611, IMG submission 187693) | Host-associated microbial communities from peat moss isolated from Minnesota, USA - S1T2_Fc - Sphagnum magellanicum MG (SPAdes) (version 2) | ecosystem: Host-associated > Plants > Peat... | reverse complement strand
TTTTTTTCTTTTTTGTTACATCTTTGTTTCATTTTATTTATTTATTAATAACTTGTCTTCTTTTTTTTTCATTTGAAATTTTTTGTGTTGTTTTAAAAAGACTTCTTCTCTCGTTTCTCATTTTTTTCAACAATTTTTAGTTTTTTTAAATTAGTTTTTAGCTTTAGCCTGCCTGCAAACCCCAAAACCCAACTGGATGGCCTCCTCCCCTCCGCCCGCCACCCCTCTTCTCTGATTCTCTATAACCGCCCTCATCATCGTGTCACTGCAGCCACAACTGTGACCTCATTTTCTTCTTCATCTTCTTGACGGATGGATGCACTGGACGGATGGACGGATCGATGACGGGACGGATGGTATTGGAAACAACTTGAAAACAAGCAAGAAATGAAAGCTTCAAGGTTCATGAAATGGAACAATTGTATTAACTAAAAAGAAGATTCCAAAGGTTGTATGCTTCAAATGCTATAATCATAAAACTATGGCTTGCAACAACTAACAAAGCTTGAAGGCTCTATGTGCACTCAAAAACCATGAAAGGAGAGAATGAAGGACAACTCAAAACCACTCCATTATATACTATCTATTAACCTTAAAGTAGCCGCCACTTAACCCTAACCTATCCGCCGCCTAACCCTAACCCTAGCCGCCACCAAACCCTAGCCCTAGCCGCCGCCAAACCCTAAGTAGTCTCCACTTCTAAACCCTAACCTAACTACTACAAGGATGTGAATATTATTCATCCTTTTGATGAATGTTTAACACATTCATCAACATTGGGAGTTAGAAATGAATAATATTTCTAACACTCCCACTCTATGAAGTTTCTAATCCGAACATGGTTATCAATTTGTAATGTCGTTCTTTTGATAATGCCTTGGTAAGCACATCCGCCACCATCTCTTCCGTTAAACAATATTCGAACATAGCTTCGCCATTTTCAACTCGTTCTCGAACAAAGTGATGTTGAACATCAATGTGCTTTGTTCGAGCATGTTGCGTGGGATTCTTCGTCAATGATATTGCACCTTGGTTGTCGCATCGAATCACCATCGCCTTCTTCTCTTTCATGTACCTTAATTCTTTCATGAACTTCGTCATCCATATGGTTTCCTTGGTAGCTTGTGTACTTGCCATGTATTCTGCCGCCGTGGTTGACAAAACGATTGTGGGTTGTCGTTTGCTATTCCACGAAGTGGCTCCACCTCCCATCATGAATACAAACCTTGTGGTGGATCTCCTATCCCAAGGTCACCGGCCTAATCTGCATCACAATATCCGACCACATCTTGGGGTGATAATCCTCCGAAGCATAATTTGAATTGTAATGTGCCTTGCAAGTATCGAAAAATGTGTTTCACCGCAATCCAATGTTCTAGGCTTGGATTGGCCATGTGTTGACTAACCACGCTTATTGGGTATGCCAAATCGGATCGAGTACACAACATGGCATACATCAAGGATCCCATGGCTTGTTGATAAGGAACCTTCACCATTTCATCATCCTTATTCACATTCTTCTTCAACTTCGTCTTGGGATCAAGTGGCACTCCAATGGGTTTGCAATCCTCCATGCGAAAGCATTTGAGAATTTCCTTGAGGTACCCAATTTGGTTGATGTAAAGAAGACGTTGTGCACGATCCCTTTCCACTTCCATGTTAAGGAAAAAATGCAAATCGCCATGATCTTTCATTTCGAACTTTCTCGAAAGTTCTTCCTTCACTTGCAAAAGCTTGTCCTTATTATTGCACACCAAGATGAGATCATCGATTTAGACGACGATGAAAAATTTCACATCCTCCATTTGCGCAACATACATAGTAAAGTCCGCATCACTTCTCGTAAATTCTATGCTTTTCAAAAAAACGTCTAGCTTTTGGTTCCAAGCCCTTGGAAATTGTTTCAAGCCATACAATGATTTGTGAAGCTTACACACAAGATGTTCCCCTTCATGTGTGAATCCTTTGGGTTGTTCCATGTAGATCTCCTCTCAAGGTCAACATTGAGAAATGCGGTTTTGACGTCCATTTGATGAATCTCCATGTCTTCAATGGCCGCAAGTGCAAGGATACAACAAATTGACACAAACTTTGCAACGGGTGCAAAAGTTTCATTGTAATCAACTCCAAATGTTTGGGTGAAACCTCTTGCCACAAGTCTTGCCTTGTACCATTCGACTTCACCATGGACCCCATGTTTGATTTTGAACACCCATTTGTAAAAAATGGGTTTTCTACCCTTGGGGAGTGGCACCAAGGACCAAGTGTTGTTGACAAGAAGAGAGTCGTATTCTTCTTGCATGGCAATCTCCCACTTCTTCGCATCTTCGCCATTCAACGCCTCTTCCACGGTTTGGGGTTCTTCTGAAAATGCTATGGTGGCTCGTTCCACCTCTTTGGCGGCCACCCACCAATCACGAGGCCACTCCTTACGTTGTTTTTGGGGCCTTTCTCTTGGTCCATCTTGTTGTGGTTCATTCAAACCCTCATTTTGTGATGAAGCAAATTCTTCTTCCAAAGAAGAATTTGTTGTAGATTCATCACCTTCCACGTCTTCCGCGGGTCTTGCCTTCAAAGATATAGGATTAACATCCTTCATAAGTTCATCGACTTCATCCACAACAAGGTGTTCTATTTGGTTTGCAAGGGGTCTCTTATCACGAACACCTTCTACTTCTTCCATCCCTTCAAGGAACACAACATCTCGACTCTTAATAATTCTTTTGGTTTCTAGACACATTAAGCGATGCTTTCGTCCCTTCACAATACCCTATAAACACACAAGGTATGGATTTGGACTCTAGTTTGCTTCTCTTTTCATCTCGAATGTGTGCAAATGTGACACGCTCCCAAGTCACGGGGTGAAACCCACTTGAGGGTTTCACAAAGTTAAGTTGCAAAAAGTTGAAACTTGGTAGCACGCTCCCGGCTTCCAACTCTATAAAGGGGTAGAGGGTCGAGTTGGGAGCCCAGGGATTAGACTAGGAAGAAGATTTAGTAGATTAAGCATGAATCTTCATCAAAACAAACCACCAAGTGGTTAGTTCACATTTCCGGGACACCCTTGGGTGTTGGGACAAGCCACGGGCACTTTGGACCACGAAACACACCACAACCCAGACTCGGGGGAAGCCACCACCTTCCCCCATATAGTATACTCTGCGACGCTCCGCGGAGGCTACATCCAAGTTGGAGTCCCGAAATTGTCCCGAAACTGTCCTGGGTGGAGTCCCAGGACTTTGGGAGCTCATAACTCCCAAAGTATGGACACTGAATGCTACAAGTAACGATTGGTGAAGGTTGCTTGCAAAGAAGTGGCACATGAAAGCACAGAATCTGGAATTTGAGATTCATCAGACATATGAATCATATTGATACTTTCATATTGTGGTCGAACATGTAGGTATCACAAGAAATAACATATACCCACAGGAAGAAAAAGAGTGTATTTTGCCCACAACATAAAAAAACTAAATCAAACAACCCCAAATATGAGTATGTATAGAGGAATGATAAGTTATGCCAAAATTCTTCTTACAATCATTCAGCTTGTTGGCCAATGTTTATTTTCACAATTTTGTGATGTAGCCCCATTGGTGATCATCCATTGAACGTGTTCTCCTTGCACTTCACACTCATCGAATGGAATGAAGCCTATAATCACCGACGTGATGCCATTATCAAACTTATGCACCTTCAATTTAAAACATTGTTGTAGACTTTTGACAATAAATTGGTTATTGAATGCATTCCTAAATATTTGTCGAATTATTTGTTTGATATCTTCATCAAAGAACGATTGGGAACATTTAAACCAAATTAGAAACCTTCCAAGAAGCGGGTTTTTTTAAAATTTAATTTTTGAAAATAAATTTTATGAGATTGCATCAATTGGTGAAAATCCCCAGGAAGATTGTATTCCTAGCCATAGTTGTTGATGTACATAAAAAGCTTGTTTTCGGGTTTGTAAAAATTGTGACATTTGTGTAAGGACAAAACTATGTTCGCATCATGTAAAACACAAAACTTCCCAACCATTGTCTTTCCTCATGTCATCGCGGTTGTCAATTTATATCAACTTCATCTTTGAAATGCCATCCTCCAAATTCATTTGAATCCATCTAGTGGTGGTAGACTATTTCATAAAAATAATTCGTTTTGTTTCATGTATTGGAAAACAATAATCAATAAAGAAGTTATCAAGTTGATCAAGTTATTTCTTGATCATGTTCTTGAAAATTATGGGTTTTTTTTTTAAAGATGTCATTTAAAAAACCTTGGACCTTAGTTTTCATTCAAATTTTGGAAAAAAAAAATTCTTTAAAATTATCTTGTGTGATTTTTTATTTTTTTTCAAAGCCTCCACCCATAAATGGAATGAATCAATCAACTTTTGAAACAACAATAGAACTACATAACCAAGTATCAATAGACTTTCAAGAATTGGTGTATTGAATGACTTTGGGTTCATTCAGTTCTATGATAATGGAACATAGTTTGGCACACCATATGAAGGAAGTTCATCCACTAAAACATCCATCACATATATGGTATTTGCTACTCAACTAAAAGGGCAAATTATCAACTAGACACATTAATAGTAAGGAGGGTGTCATTAAGGATTTGCCTTCATCATATTTTAATTCAAATGATTTTCAAGGCCTCTAAAGTTGCTTGTTCCAAGGAGTACAAATAACTTGTACATATTTGTGTACAATTTGCCAATTCAAACAAATTTCATGAAGATGGTAAAGATCCCATCCAAATTTAATCAACAGGTCAGTTTCTTTAACAGTTAATGCTCCACTATGGGAATTTGGATCCCAGCTATTCGACATCAGAGGTCCTGTACAATAGAGTTGAAACCTGACACTGGTTGTTTCAGTGTAAGTGAAATACATTTGTTTCAGTACATACTCAAATTTCACAATGGATGGCATTGCATTTATCACACAGTATATCCATTCTTGTTGCAATATACTTCACCAATGCAATGGTGTAAATGGTTATGCAAATCCACATTCTTTCCATTCCTATTGACAATATTCAGTTATAATCGACTGTTGCAAAAATGTAAACATGGTAAGAGATGTGGTGCTCACCTCGTCAATTCCATCATCCCTATCAACTGTGATAGGTGGCTTGCCCTTTGCTCCTGGGATGGAATCTAAGATGTGAGCAGCACCCTGGCCTTGGTTAGGTAGTAGGGAGTATTTGACATGCTCTCCATGCCTCCAGCCACCACAACATCATTCAGCCCCAGCTGTATGCTTTGTGCTGCCAACATTGTTGCTGGCAGTATGAACAGAGAACACCAGTTAAACATGACTCTAGCTCAATGGCACCACAGGATCAGATAACAGAAACAAGAACAATTTGACATACAGAGAACATTTGGTGATCAACTGAAAGAGGCAAAGAGATCATAGATGATGAGGGACATCAAACACCCTCAGTCCAGAAATGGTGTTCTGACTACATGTCTCAGAGGATGCACAGTAAACATGTCTAATGTCCTACTTTTCCTGGTCCATCTCCTGGGTTACTGTTGTTTGTCATGAGACCTACTCAAAATGTCCTCAAATTCTTCATGAATGTATGAGAAGGGGCTGGTAAATGAAGAAGGGACAATGATTGGAGTTTAATGACTACAGGAAGAACTGACAACAGTCCAATTACAAACTTCCACAAAAGCTTGAAGGGCCTCTGAAAGGGAATTGGATCTCAAATGGCTATAAACAGTGCTGTGTGCAACTGTTTGTTCAAGGCATTAGAATGCATGGTTGCCTGCCAGCAAGCTATCCAGACTCCAGAACATACAATACTCATTGTGTGGATGCTTGGAGATAGTTGGTGTCTGAAATTTCTGAGCATTATTATGAGCATCAGGTGTGCAAGTTTTTTCAAAGATTGAAGTGTGATCATGGACCTGTTGACTCCATCCTGAATTCCTACCTGAATATAGGGCAGGAGTGCAACGCAGGGAGGAAAAAAGGAAGTACCTTTCATGCCTGAAGCACAGACTTTGTTAACAGCAGTACAAACCACAGTATTGGACAGGCCTGTTCCAATGGCTGCCTGGCAGGCTGGAGCTTGCCCAAGGTTGGCACCCAAAACATTCCCAAAAAAAACTTCCTGTACAGCAGAGGCCTCAATCCCTGCCTTCTTGAGTGCAGCTGCATTACAAGTTCACTTTTACTCTCTCGATTAAAGCATCTCTGTGTTGCACACCAATACAAATGTACCAGGACTAATTCTACTTCCTGAGCTAGTTCCCTATTGATATATCTACAAGAATGCAGAGAAATCTGCACAACAAACACATTGAAGGTGACGTGACCATGAATACTTATGTGATGTACAAAAACACCCCTCAACCAGGAACAAGCAGTATCTCATATTGATACATTCTACCTCTCCAAAAGGTCTGAATGAAAGAAATTTCCAAGAACACTCACTCGTAGTGAGTCTACTAAGGAACACTTTGAGCAAATTAATGTAGAAAGGCTTCAATCTGGAAATTTCCTTGCTACATGATCTGTTTAGTCCTTTTGGCACAGTACCTTCTGCTCCTGTAATGTGCTGCTCACAGCTCCACAGACTCCATGAGCAAAAGGAGAGGCTGTACAAATGAAGCAACAACTGGCATTGCTTATCTGCTTGTTGCTATTTCAGATGAGGTTCACCCATTTGATGAGCAAAAGAAACCCACTGAGCTCCAAGAACATACCTTGAATGGCTATGGAACCTAATGTCGTGGCAGAAAGAGTGGAGAGAGAACCATTTAGACTGCCCATGGGTGTACAGGCCACACCCACAATGCAAACATCTGCAATGAAACAAGAATCCACAAATGGTCAAATCTTCTACAGTATCAGTGGGCGGAGAGGCTAGCCCTTTGATCGCAAAAAATGTACTCACAAAAATGTACTACTCCTCCCCAAATGTGTCATTTGATTCTCTAAACTACATAACAAGATATCTTATGCACAGACACCACCACATTGATCTTGTGTGCATGTGATACGATGCGATGAGGAATGTGATTACAATTTGAGGATGAAATTTCCTGTACCACATGCACAGAATTCAACATAGGAATCTTGATGCAGGGTCTCACATTATGGAATTTCCCCTTTTCATTGTCAAATATGAGGATGAAGGAGATTAGAAGGGACTTATTATGATGAAGGTGATAAGAAAGCACATTACCACGAGGTGCGATTGAAGCCACAAAGGAACTTTTTTCAATGCAAAGTTCACCATCAAAAGTCACAACATTTCTTTGAAAAACTTCAACCTTTGCACTTTTGATTCCGTAGCTTATTTATATGTTTTACCTCACTTTGTCTTACGTTATTGATTTTTAAAGTGTAGATCTTGCATTACAATTTCCTTCTTTTTCTCATCACCTTTACAAAATCAAAATCAATTCATTTAAAAATGATTTTTGATTCTTTCTTTGCCTATGGGAAATGAAAGAAAATCACATGCATCTCTCATTGCAAGGTGAATCCAACTTCTCATAATTTTGTACAAATTGAAAATCATTCACACTTATGAAAAGTCTTGCTTAATGTTTCACCTATGACATTGATTTTTTTCTCATCACGTGCATGTGTTTCTCCTCTTTGTTTTATTGAGTTGTCATTGTTCAATTGGAACACCATGTTGTTTAATGTTTTTAGTGTCCTCCTCTTCTTGCACCATTTTCGTTTTGTCCCCTATTTTGTCTTCCTCATCGTCTTGTTGCAATATTTTCATTACACGAAATCATGACTTTCATGACACATTATGATTATGTCCTAAATATAGTCATGTAGTCATTTGTACCAATGGGTTGGACATAACTAATCATGAATATATCATCTACATGACTAGCATTATGATTACATGACTAACAAAACAATATGACTACAAAATTTCAGAACCCCAGTTAAGGGTCAAAAAACCCGTTCTGTGATGTTTTAGAACCTCCCCCTCAGTCAAGGTCAAAATGGTTCTTTGATTTTTTTGAGAACCGGTTGGAGGAAGGTACATATATACCCTACCTTTACCCACTGTTTCGAGGTTCTGAGAAGTGAGAATTGACTGACACTGGTGAAGGTAGCAGGTCCCCAGTGTTGGGTGGAGGTTCTTAGGATTGATAACCATGGTTCTTTAAAAAAAATTCCCAAAAGACCCAAGTTTGGTACGTTATCATGGTTCTCAAAAATCGAGTGGTATTTCAAATAATCGGCTGAAATACCACTTTTCTTTACCAGCTTCTTTCATGAAAAATGCGTGTTCTTTAAGATTTTTTGAAATTAACCGAGACAATGGTGCTTTGATTCAGACTCATGAATTTGAGACCGATGGTTCTTTGATTCCGATTTTTAAGAAAAAGAATCGAAATCAAGGGTCCTTCGATTCTGATTTAAATAAAAAATTGAGACTAACAGTTCTTTGATTCTGGGGGGGGGGGGCTTGGAAAAAGATGGATTAGGAACCGGCGGTTCTTTTGTTCCCGGTTTTCAAAGCTTGAATAGGAACCGGAGGTTCTTTTGTTTTGACATAATTTTTAAATAGGAACCGACGGTTCTTTGAATGTCAACAACAGCGGAACGCCCGCTGAAACCAAACCGGTACTGGGCTTTCTCTTCTGCTCTTTGTTGGCATCGTCTGTAAGGAAGGCTGTTAAGAGTCCGGAGGACTGCTTCGAGCTCTCGTGGGGATCGTGGACGGTCCGGACGTGGTGGTGGTGGCTATGGCGTTGGAGCTTCCGGGGCTCTTGGTGTTGGTGATGGTGGTGGTGATTGCTCTCAGCTCCTTGCGCTGTTGCGACGCTGAAATCAAGCAGCTGAGCATCGCGAACGACTCGCGCCGCTTGATCTTGTTCGAGACTTTCGGGTTCGAGAGCGGAGGTGTGGTGAACATCCGCCTCTCGCACATTCAGCTACCGGAAGGTGACGATGGTGAGCGAGCGGGGTTCTTTCTCTCTCTGGCTGATGATCTGGTACCTGCTTACGCCAAATTACAGCAAGAGCAGACAGATTGCTTGCTAGAAGAGACTCCGCAGATCATGATGAAGCTCTTCACGCTGGCGACGGCGGTGTCAGACTCCTCCTCGCAAGGTAATAGCAGTGGCGCGTTGTTCGTTTTCCAGTTTAAGGTGCCTGTTGCTGAAGAGTACAGTCTCTATTTTCAGAATTGCTTGAAACAGCCGGTGTCCTTCGACGTCACTACATCCATGTACAATCTAGAGAAAGGCTTCAAGGATTACCTGCCTGTTGGACAGACGCAATTGCCTACGCTTTTCTTTGCCTTCTTTCTTGCGCATCTTGTTCTGTTGGGAATCTGGAGCTATGTTTGTTGGAAGCAAAAGCTGTCAGTGTATCGCATCCACATTATCATGGCCGTTCTGGTCTTGCTGAAAGCACTGAACCTGATTTGCGAGGCGGAAGACAAGCGGTATGTGAAGAGAATGGGTACGCCGCATGGCTGGAATGTTGCGTACTACGTTTGCAATTTCCTTCGGGAAGGATTGCAGATCAGTGCTATAGTTCTCATCGACGCGGGCTGGCCCTTCTTGAAACCACATCTACAAGACAAGGAAAAGAAGATACTCATGGTTGTCATACCTCTCCAAATCTTGGCCAACGGCGCTTTCATGATCTACGACGAAGCCGGGCCTTCCACCAAAGACTTCTTCGCATGGAAGCAAGTGTTTCTACTTGTGGATGTCATCTGCTGTTGTGCGGTTTTGTTCGCGATCGTCTGGTCAATCAGACATCTGAGAGACGCATCTCATACTGACGGCAAAGCAGCACAGAGCCTGATGAAGCTCACTCTGTTTCGCCACTATTACATCGCGGTTTTAAGCTGCATTTACTTCACTCGTATTGTGGTTTTTGGACTCCTCACTGTCACAGTTTACCGATACAGATGGACGAGCAACTTCGCTGAGGAGATGTCAGCTCTTGCTTTTTTCATGTACACAGGATACAAGTTCAGGCCAGTTGAACGCAATCCCTACCTAGTGCTCGAGGGTGACGAGAAAGAGGCTGCTGCTTCTGCTGCACAGGAGGCTGTAGATGATGATGAATTCGATTTGTAGACTGAGAGACTACCAGGGCCAGTCTACCATGTACAGTCCATGGAGAAAAACCTTCTCCACGTGTTCTGTCATTTGCACAGAGCTCCATTACCATTTGGTGCCATACCATATTAGCCATTGCTAATGCTTATTACATTAGTTGGAGCCTGACGACTGTGGAACTTCAGAAATGAGCTGTGTGCTTTTAGGGTTTAGGGTTTACTATGTACTTGTAAGCAGAATTTCTTAGTGAAACTTACTCTTCATCAGATACTTACTTGTGATGAGAGGATGCAAAAGACTTCTTCCTTAGCAGCTCCTCCTCCTTTGATTGGTGAGAAGATCTATGGCCTCTTCAAATGCCTGAGCTCTAAACCAACTTTGTGTTACTATATGACTTGATGAGAGTGTACAGCTTGGTCTTCCTTGGCAGCTTCTCCTCCTCTATTGTGAGAAGATCTACAGCCTCTTCAAATGTATGGAAGTTTTGGGAGACAAAGAAAACTAGACCTAGTACTGAGTTCCCCATTTTTGCTTACTTGGTTCTCCTTTCCTGTTTCCATTTGTTGCAGTTCCCTTGACCCCAAAAGTTTCTCAACATCCCATCAACAGTCTCAGAGGAAGTTGAGTTGTTGCTTTGGTTCCTGCTGTGAGTGGCCACCAGTGGCACATTGCAGGTGCATGTGACAAAGCATGAAAGTGGGCACATATTTAGCAAAGCAGAACAGGGTAGCACATCAACTAGTCTTTTGACAATTGAAAGCACCTTTTCTTCTGTCTCATTCAAGAGTCCTCTACCAAGGAGAGCTGCAAAATGACTAGCCTTCCTGTGATGCCTGAGATAGTGTGAAGTCTCAACAGGGTGAAGTATTCTATATCCCTACCCATTTCAGCATTGTTTAGTAGCCTTTGTTGCACAACTTCAGCTTCTCCACTTCACCTTTACAGCTTTGTATGTTCAAGTGGAACCCAGGATAGGACAACCAGGGGCTTGTTCATAGAGTTTGCCTTAAGATGTGTGGTCATGAGCTTCAGCAAACTCATGGAGCTGGGATCCCATTCACATATATGTGGACTCTTCTTTGTCCTTCCCAAGCATATGTTTATTGGCCACAGACACTCCAAAATCCAGGACAAGAAGGTCCAATCCTAGCATAGGCTTCTGTTGCGGACAAAGGAAAAGGGGACAGGCACGAGACAGAAGTTGGAAGAGGTGTGTTTGGATAAGAAGGTAGCTGTTTGTTCAGGTGATTCTAGATCCTGTAACAGTGGAGGTCATTAAGATGCAGTATCTAAAATTTTAATGCCTCTGGACATCATGGAAAAATTAAATGAAAATGGGCTGTAGAACTCCTTGAGTCCCTTTGGAACTATGATTTCGTTTTGGAAGAATCACCTTGTCCTGTTGATGGCAGTTGTTTGATTTTTGGAAACTGGATGTCTTTCTTCATTGCTGGAATTTGGTGTGGATCAGTTGTGTGTCTGAATTTGGTGAATGTTAGTGGGGATGGAGGATGTGGTTAGTAGTCAAGGCATTTGTATTCTGTGTGTCACATCTGAACTTTTTGTGTGCGATTAGGGTTGTGAGGAAGGATCCAGGGAAACAGCATGCGTGTGATAGCCATTAATTTGTTCGCTTTTTGGATTGCTGGACATTATATGATTATTGAGAGAGGATATGTGACTCAGCTGCTTGAGTTTCTCTTCTGTGTTTATCCAAAGTTCAGCTAATGTCTGTTGGATGAGTGCTATATTGATGATTTTGTCCCAGCATTTCCAGGCATGACGTTGGACATACTTTAACAGAATTTGCAAAATGTGTGGCCCACTTGGGGAAGAGAGCCTGGTAAAGTGACCAGGAGAAGAATCTATGCGAAGGCTGCAGGTGCAGACACCTCAATATGTCACAGTTGCAGGTAAGATTCATGCACAGCAGCCTGCCTGTGCCCACTGAGTGTCCCACCCTATCACACCCTCCTGCATCCCTCCTTTCTCTCCTTCCAGAAACAGCTTTGTTCCTGCACTGAATGTTGTAAGCCAGAGGTACAGATTTTGTCTCTGCTCTCTTAGTTTGCCACATTGATTAATACATAAATGTACATACCTGTATATATTATATATATGTGATCTAGTGTTGGAGGAATCTCTGTTGCAATTGCCAATTTGAGTTCAATGTGCATTGTGGGGTATATGTACAGACCAGTAGCAACTGGTTTACCGGTTGCTCCCTACAGAAACAGACCTCAACTGACCATTTTCATGTAGAATGCATCCATGCTGTTATGGTCAGTTGCAGCAGCTCATGACACAGGTACTCATGTTCAATTCATCATATACAATTCAGCCTCTGAAGAGTCCAAAATTTCTTGCAAATTCAAGGGGTGTATTAGCAAATAGTATTCTTAGTGGTGACTGTATGGGTGCAGATGGAATGGCTGTCTGAAAGAAGGGCCAGGTTCTTGCTAGCTCCTAAGAATCAGATGCTCACATCTCAATTGGAGTTTTCTTATGATGCAGGAAATTGTGCAATGCTTGGGAAGGAAGTCATGTCAACCCAAATGGCAACTACAAGAGGTGGGAGGAAGACAAAATCCTGAACTTGCAGCTGAAGTTCAATATGCTCAAAGGAGCACATCCCTCAAGTGCAAGATGTTGATGCTAGGGCAGCTGGAATGGCTGGCATGACTGTGCAAGCAGTTTTGCAAACAGCAGTGGCGGCAGTCCTTCCAGATGCGGGGCTGTTGCAAAATACAATTGTAAGCATACCAAGGAGAGCATGTGAAAATCTTGGACAACTGCTGCGAGTCCTGGCATAATTCCAAGATCAGAAAACTTTCAGCAGAAGCTGATGTTGAAACTATGGTGAGCAGCTCAAGCAACAGTGATGATTCTCCTATTGCTTAGGTTCCTCAACAAAAAACTGTCAACAGAACCAAAAGTCGTAAGTTCTGCTTTTGATGGACTCGTAGCTCTTGTACGGGGCGAAGGCAAGGATGGTGGTCTAACTTTGATGAGGGAAGTTTTTTCAAATTGTTGATGAAACCTTGCCAAACTTCATAAAAAGAAGGCACCCAAGAAAGGGAGAAATAAAGGGGCAAGGATCAATGTTTGGGCAAACAACCCAAAAGAGGTGGGCCACATAGAGGTAATGGAATCACTAAGTAAGGGAACCACTAAATACTAAAACCTCCACTAGCTGAATGGAGCATATCAACTAAAGAAGGGGGAGGTAAACCCCATAAACCTCCAATCTTAGAAGAACCCTTCCTTGAAGTAATAGCCTGTCTTGAAATGGAAGTAGCTTGTGTTCTTTCTAGGTCCATTGACACTTTTTGATTATAAAATGAATGCAACACCAATAAAGGAGGGCTTTTGGTGCCTTTGCAATAATCCACACCATGTTAACACATTGATGAAAAAAGTTGTTAGATTGCTAGTGATAATACCCAAAAACATTTATGGCGAGAAGAAGAAATACATTTGTTGGGTAACGATTATGATAAAGTCTTTCCTTCATTTGTGTTGTCATTGTTGTGACCACCCCACAAGAATGAACTACATGTGATACCAAGTCTATTTGAGTGGGGTTGGTAATGACAACATTAGCCAATGTGCAAATGCCATCAATTGACAAAACAATGTCAACTTATCATGAGAAGATTGAAGAGAAGGAAATAGAAGAACATGGGTTTTCTTTCGTAATATGTGAAACCTTGCATTTTTTCACAATGACATTCCAAATGATATCATGGGATGCAATCTTTTCTCACCATGGGTGCAACGAAGGAGGTGAATCCCCATGTGGTTTAATGGCTAGCCATAGATGCAATGTGTTAAACTAAGAAGCAAAGGATGGGGGAGGCTTAACTTTGTTTATAATATAGAAAAAAAAACATTTGAAGGCAAATGAAAGCATGGGATGATAGGGCGAATAGATAGCCAAGCTCTCGTGCTGGCCCTGTGTAGGACCTCAAACACGTTCAATGTGAGTCAAAAGACATGTTAAAGATGATGTTGGAAAAGGAATGGTGATGTAGTTTGAAATGATTTGTTACAGTTGATTTGTTTGCTTGTTTACAAGCTATTCAAATGGGAGTAAACACGCTATCACAACTAAGGGAATCCCAAGATAACTTTAAGTGCACTTGGAAAGGGAGAAAACTTGAATTGCTCACCCCAATAAACCTCCAATAGGAATGGATGTGAATCCAACAAGAATTTAGAAATGATGATCAATGTTACTGGCACCCAATTCCTTGAATAAGTTGCAGCACAATGGTCTTTGTAGAAATGAAGCCTATTTTGCCATTAAAAATCGGGAGTGAAACTTATTGATGCACCAAAGGGGCTTTTGAACACTTGAGAAAACCTAGGCGTAAAAACTTTTTGAAAACCTTCATGAGGGTCGAATTGAAACAAACAAGCCACCCATTTGATGCCATTTAAAGGTTTGGCCAAAACCAAAAGCCTAACAACACCAAGGACATGAGTAATGGACCTTGGGAAGTGACTCATGGCAACCTAAGAATTTAGCTAATGAAGCTAAATGAAGCCGTTGGTAGAATCCGTAAAGTCAAAAGCATCCCAAATGTTAAAAAACCATGCCAAAAGGTCCCCCTTTGGAAAGACTAGACATGCGCATGAAAGTTGATTTAAAAGAATACAAGGATAATTTTAGGTTTTTGTTTAGTTGAAAGTCTATTAGAGAATCAAAGCAATGGAAGGCAACATCGAAAGGTTGAAAGTTTGCAAAATTGGAACAATTTTTGAAGAAGCAAAATTTGGGGCCAAAGTGGCAAAGGCCTTTATCACATGAACATACTTTCCGGCACACCTTATAGTTAAACTCCATCTAAGCCATTGCAAGGGGGTTAACCAGGAAATTTTTTTGAAGGGAGCATGGGACCTTGGTCCAAATGTAAAGCTGCAACATGTGCTTGTGTTTGAAAAAAATGTTTTGCTTAAAGCTCTTCATAATCTTTTGACAAAAATCGCCAAAGTTGGCCATAAGTTTTTCGCTGCTTGGTTGCGCCATTTTGAACAAGGAGGACAAGACATTATTGAGGGAAAAATAAAAATAAATGCTAGGTTGCAATGTTGAATGGGTTTTGAACAAGGTGATCCAAAGGTAGACAAAAAACAATTTGCACTTCCTGTTGCAAAATGAAAAGGATCTATGAATACAAATGAGGCCAAGGAAAACTCAAATGGAAGGCGTTGTTAAGGGGTTTCACTTCTAACACCCAAGCCCAAGTTCAAGAAGGGGGAGAAGGGGCAAAAAAGGAAGTTGAAGGGCAAGAAAAATCACTAGGAAAAAAAAAACTTGACAATTTTCACCAATGACAAAAGATGCCATGTTACAAAAAAAGAGCACCACATCTAGTAAAGGGAACATCACATTGGGCCCCATTCTTGTCACTAAGGGAAGAAGTGAACCTAATTTGACAACTAACTTGAATGATCAAATAGGAAAGGGGGGAAAAGGGGAAACAAAAGCCAAAGTTGGCACAGGGGGAGGGGAAAAGGAAAGGATTGAAACAACAAAAACAAGGGTAAAACACCTATGAAAGAAAACAAGGGAAAAATAAAATGGAAACTACTAGGAGGCAAAAACCACCACCACCACCATCCCCCACAAAAAAATTAAAATTAAAAAATTGGCCCAACGGTTCACAAATTCAAACCAAGAACCTGGAATCTTGAAGCTAGTTGCTTGCCAAGAAGAAAAATGCTTTCTATTTAATGTGGTGCATCACATAGGAACCACACAAAAGCTTAGTTGTGTTTCCCCACCCTCTTTCTTTTATCTCTCACTCACAATTGATGCCCTTGTTTAAACCGTGCAAGAACCACACGGTAGTTGAGTTCCCTTGCCTTTTCTATTTTGCACTTGTCATTAACATCATTGTTGCCATTGTTGTTCTTTTTTCTCCAAGAGCCTTGTTGTTGCTAAACCAACTACATGTGGTGTTGAGCTTACACAACAATTTGTTTGTACACTTGTTTCTTGAAGATTTGGGCAATCGCACCAATTTGTAAGCTTTGTTTTTTAAGAATAAGTTGGGCTTAGGTCCTTTGCCTTCTTCCTTTCAAGGTTTCAAAGCCTTCTCTATTGAAGTCACACGTTTTGAGCTTTAGCTTGCTTTGTTTTGCACTTGGACACCTTGACTTGTTTCTTTTCGTGCAATCTCACTTTCGGAAAAGTTTCAGCAAGTACTATTATGCTCCTCTCAATTTATTCTAATTGTTGTTGTTGCCCTATTGCTTCGATTTTGAACTCCTTATTGCTCCACATCACTTGTCGCCTAACTGAGATGCTGTATAATTCATGTCCAAGTTACAAAGGTATTATGGTACTAGTAGCAATTCCTTTGAAGTTAAAAGGTAGTGTGTGTGTTTGGAAGGTGAGGAATATGCAATACAAACTTGCCACAATTTATTGTAATTTTCATTAAAAATAGGTACCTATTCATAATCAAAGAGGGGGCTACTACTAAGTGTAGGCAAAGATGGGTGATGCACACAGTTATGAATAGAAATTGCTGCACCCCAGAGGTCCAACTTTCTTCCTTTTGTGGGTTCTGGAGGGAGGGAGGGAGGAAGGGGAGGGTGGGAGGAAAGATTTCTTTGGATCTTGATGTTCTCAATATGTTCCAAATGGTTCCCAATGTGTTCCCAGGGGCTTCTTCAGGGCAGTGGTTTTTTAATGAGTTTCTTGCTGGAGCATCATTGTTGATCATCCCCAAAAGGATGTAGCCACAATTCACTAAATGGTAAGTTATTAAAAAGTCAAGTGCTGAAGTTAAGATTTAAAATTTAATTAATTATTTTGCAAGTTTGTTGCCGAAGTCGATCAGCGAGTACAGAATTGCAAATGAAGTTCAAACATTTTATATACTAAATTTGGTGTCAATAACTCTGTGTGTTGTTAGAAGGCACTACTACTGCACACACAAAATTGACTTGATTGCTCTCATCAATTCATTGGCTCTGGCTATAATGATTTCACCCAAGTGATTGGGTTGTAAATGAATTGTCTTTCATCTTTAATCTTCACCATCTTATGATTAAGATGAAAATCTATGATGGGTTTAGATTATCTGAAATCATAGATTTTCAGGGATGTGGTGGATTAAAGAAAAACAATTGTACATTATGTTACAATGTCAGAAACGTTACTAAAGACCCAAATAGAGGGTACAGTGGAACTACAGTGGAACTAGGTACCAGTCTAATGTTGTACAATGTTAGATGTCATAAGCACTCTGGTACATGCCCAAATAAAGGGTTACCAAATTACCAGTGACCTACTCTAATGACATTGTACAATGTTGAATGCCATGGCCCATAAATATTTCTCCACTCCCAAATAGGGGAGGAGCGAGGAAAGGGGTTTAGTGGGGGTGTGTACTTTGATCTCCGCTCATTAGAACATCAATAGGAAAAATTTGTTCAAGTGGGTACCTAATTTGAGAACTTCAAAAACCATCACAAAAAGAAGAGAGAGAGAGAGAGAGAGAAGAATGATCAACTCATAAATGATTCTGGGCAGGTTGAGGAAAAAATTATATACTTCCCCAAGCATAAAGTAATAAAAACATCAATAGGTAACAATTGTTGAAGTACCCAATTTATTGAGAACTTCAAAAACCATCACAACAAAGAGAGAGAGAGAGAGAGAGTGATTAACTCCTAAACGAGTTCGGAGCAGCCCAAGGAAAAAAATACATACTTCCTCAATGGTAAAGCAATAAAAACATCAATCAATAGGAAACAATTGTTCAAGTACCCAAATTATTGAGAACTTCAAAAACCATCACACCAAGAGAGAGAGAGAGAGAATGATTAACTCCTAAATGATTTCCGGGCAGCCCGAGAAAATAATACATACATATATATATACTTTCCTCAAGCGTCAAGAAATTTGTGTCTAGAGTTTTTTTGTACAGTAGAGGCTGCAAACGCGGGACGTGGGGTTGGTGGAAAGCCCAAATAAGTAAGTTGAGCTACTCTTAGAAAACAACATCAAATTGTTCAAGTACCCATTGAGAACTTCAAAAACCAGCACAAACCTTCTAAGTTGTAAAGATCAGCAGGTTGACGAATTTTGGGAAGAAACAGTAGAGAGTTTTGTAGATGTGATGGGATGAGAGAGAGAGAGAGAGAGAGAGAGAGAGAGAGAGAGAAAGGAAGAGATCATGACGAAACAAGAGTGATCGGGTGCTGAAATCTGTGCCCTACTTGTGGTGAAGATGATGTTATTGTGAGTGTAGTAGCTGCTTGAACTAGATTCGAGCTGGGAGTAAATTCTGTTGCTGGAGTTTTTGAAGAGGAAGGAGAATACGAGTTGAGAGAGAGAGAGAGAGAGAGAGAGAGATGGCGGTGGAAGTAGCTGCTGGGTTAGGGGGAGCTGGGGAGTCTGTGAGGTCGTTGGAGAATACACCCACATGGGCCGTGGCTACTGTGTGTACTTGTTTCGTCATTATCTCCTTCGGTGCCGAGCGCTCCATCTATGGACTTAGTCGGGTATGTTGATCGATAAGCATGTCTCTGATCTCTCGTTCTCTTTCTCTAAAGAAAAATCGTATCACCATGACTGATCGCACGCCCCATCTAGTATAACTGATCTAACAAGCTTCAAGAATGTCGGCTGTTTGTCTTGCAGTATCTGCAAAAGACGAAGCGAAAGTCTTTACACCTAGCTCTGCAGAAGATGAAAGACGGTAACCCTCTTCTTCTTTTTCATCTCCTTCTTCTACATGCAAATTCAACATGAGGAAAGAAATTTTCGTCTAATTGAATAGTTTCGGAATCAAAGACTTCAGTTGGATTTCATGTTCTTTGTGGTCGTGGTGGTGGGGGGTGGAGCTGGGGAGGGACAGAGCTTATGCTAGTGGGTTTCATCTCCCTCGTGATCACAGTGCTGCGGACACCGGTGTCTCAGATATGCATCAAGTCCTCTCTCTACAACAAGTTTTTACCTTGCAGTAGTGTTGATCATCAAGCTGCACAGCAGATGCAAGCTCCCAGTGTGGGTGCGGCAGCTGGACCACCACCACCGCAGCTTCGCAGGCTCCTTTCAGCTGCAATCTCAGAAGGACTTCATGGCAGAATGCTGCTGTCTCTCAACAATGCTGCCGCAACAACAACAACAGAGTCTCAGGGCAATTGCCCAGAGGTGAAATCTCCTGCAGTGTTGTTCTTCTAACCCTAATTTGGTACTAGACAGTAGTTCTAAAGCAGTAACCCTACCTCATCCCAGCAGATTTTCTTGGGTGTTCTGTGAATGATTAAGAAACTAATCAAATTCATCATTAGCAATCAGCACAGCATTTTAGTAGATTAGCATCTGGAGCCTAGACAGTAGAAAGCAGTGCTTAATCCCAGCATATTTTTCAAGAGACAAGAATTAGGGTTCTCTATCATCAAAAGGATTTCTTGAGGGTTTTGTGAATGATTTTACGAAGCTAATCGAAATTATCATTGGCATAAATTAGCACATCATAGTATGTAGTACATTAGCATCTGATGATTTTTGTAACTCAAAAAACTGTCCATCATGGGTTTGCTCAATTTTTGGTATGCAGGGTCAGGAGCCATTTGTGACAGTAGACAGCTTGGATCAGCTCCATATTTTTATCTTTGTGATGGCTGTCGTGCATGTGGTCTACAGTTGTCTCACTATGCTCCTTGCAATGGTTAAGGTATGAGAAAAATATTCCAGTCACAACAAAGTACAAGGTAATTGAGAAAATTCCAGTAAAGGGTTTAGGGTTTAAGGCTTATGGTTTTTGTGCTAGATCCAGTCTTTTCCTTAAGGTTTGTCTGGGTTGACAACGTCTGCTATGATACATCCCCCTGCAGGTATATAGTTGGAGAGTGTGGGAGGCAGAGGTGCGTCTAGAAAACCATGCTGCCTTGAAAGGTGCTAAGTCTGCTCATCTCAGTTCCTTTAGTTTAATTTACACAATCAGAAAAAAGGAAAAAAACCACAGTTAAGGAACTCTGCATTTTTCATGGACTTGGTGGGATGTGGATGAATGGATTTTTCTGCTCAGGTTTTTCTCCCATGGATGTTGTTTTTAACTGCAGAGATAACAAGGAATCTAACATTGCAACGGCAGTCAACATTTGCACAGTATCACACCACAAAAGCATGGAGCATGAAAAAAGTGTCGGTTTTGATGGTGAGTTGTTTGCACTCAGTCAGTCTTCTGGTTTTATTGTTCCCTACTTTGTAATTTGTGGAGGTGAAAGACCAAACAGAGTGAAATCCTAAACCCTAAACACTCCTCTAGATTAATAAGCAAGGCACTACTAATGCAAAGCAAGAACATCCTGTTTTTTCTCTTTGGATAGATTTGCTTCTTTCGGCAATTTGGACAATCTGTGACAAGGGTTGACTATCTTACCTTAAGAGAGGGCTTTGTCACTGTAAGACTGCTCATCCTCACAAATGTTTGCTTTTGTTGCTGTTTGTAATTTCACATTTGGTTGGGGATTTTAAGAAGCGTTGCTGTTTTCCCTGCATTTTCTCTGCTTCAAAATTGTAGTTTTCAGGGTTATTTGGATTGTCATGGATGGTTTTGAGTTGCTACAGGGAAATTGTATATGCTGATTCGGACATGAATTGTGTTGAGGCTCTCTGCAGACCCATAATCTTGGAATCAATTATGATTTCCATAGTTACATGATGCGGTGCATGGAAGATGAATTCAAAGACATCGTTGGTCTAAGGTATGAATTATACAATTGCTATCTCCAGAAAGGATAGATTTTTTTTGTTTTTATGAAGTGTCCTGGGGAGATCACGTTCTTTATTGCATCCTCTGTGCGGAACAATTTTGGCTTTCATATTATCTTTCACATAGTTTGATGGTCTTAAGAATAATTTTTTTCATGCCCTAAACTGTTACCAATTTGTATATGTTGAAGAAAAATGAAATTTGTGGGTGGGTGGGTGGGTTGGGAATGGACATTGCAGTGCTCCATTATGGGGATTTGTAATCCTCTTTATGATCCTGAATGTTGAAGGTGAATGTGTCATCACTAAACCCTGAACCCTAAACCATAAAGTATGTAACAAATATCTAATTGCCATCTCTTTTACAGTTTGTATAAAAGTCTCTTTGTTATTACACAGTATTCATTTCCTGACCTTTTCAGTTTCTGTCTATGGTTATACTTGTTTCTTTGAAAACTGTGGTAGAGGATCTCACTGATCAAGGGGTGAATATTTGATGAGTGACTCAGCAGATCTAACTGAGATGGAGAATGTGGCTGACTGATTAATATGCAGGGTTTACTGTGTACTTCTTCCTCACATTCGTTCCCGTTATTGTACGTGTTTCTGAGTATCCCTTTGCTGAAAAAGAATAGATCATACTGAATACAAAATTCATTGGAGAATCTCTATGTACCCATGCTATTACAACTGATGCAATTCTTGCTTAGGAGAGTTCTGGTTGGTAATACACCACTGTTTTTTCTTGCGTTTGGACCTAGTCAGTCATATCAACCTTCCTAGTATATGATGGTAATGGGCATAGAATATATTTGTACCTCTTCATCTGCACATCAGACTGTTCCTGAGTTTTTTTGGGATGCTGAGTGGTGTATATTGGGAGATTTTTTGCAGCTGGTGCTACTTGTGGGAGCGAAGTTGCAGCATGTGATAGCAACATTGACTTTGGAGAACACAGGTGAGGGACCATACGCGGGCTCCAAGCTAAGGCCTCGGGATGAGCTTTTCTGGTTCAATAAGCCCCAGCTTGTGCTGTATTTGATCCATTTTATTCTCTTTCAGGTACATTGAGACATTCACTGCTATCTTTACTCTCTAGTAAATGGTTTCTAAGTTCAAGAGATTCCACACTTGACAGTTGTTGTGGCAGAATGATCCATAAGAAGTTTTCTGATCTCTCATTATTGTATTGTGATTCTGGATTTTGCAGAATGCTTTTGAGCTTGCAACATTCATTTGGTTCTGGGTATGGTGGCAGATCTTGTTATTTAAAAAAATATATGCTTGCACTATATTTCCTCTGTAAATCTGGAGGCATTTCATAGTATCTATCCATGTAGATTTGCAAGTTCAGTGGAATGGAGTGTTGATGATGAAGCACAAGTTGTTGGTTACAATTCTGTATGATCAATCATCAGCTCAGTTGATCTTGAAGCTGACATTCTGCATGTCCTGCAGTGGCAATTCTCTTTGAAGTCATGTTTTCTAAGACACCATGCCCAGGTTTATGTCCGCCTTGCACTGGGGTACGTACTCCAAAACCCAAACCAGTCCTCAAATCTCATGTTGTTTTTTTGCATGTATTCCAAAACCCAAATCAGTCTTCAAATCTTATGTTATTCTCACTCCCTATTTTAGGGTTTATGGATTAACGTTAGATTGACTCCATATTATGCCAGGATTATGGTGCAAATCTTCTGCAGCTTTAGCACACTGCCGCTGTACACTCTTGTTACTCAGGTAACCTCTGCAAGTAATTTCCATAATTTTTTGTGATCTGCAGAAACTTTTTGTCTTTTCTGATTGTTTCTAATGTAGATTCATAACATTTGTGACAAAGTGACTAACATTGAATTTTTTTGTTTCAGATGGGTACCAATTTCAAAGCTTCTGTGTTCCATCCCCATGTTAAGAATGCTCTACACACGTGGCATAAGGGTGCAAAAAAACGGGGTGAATTGGGCATTTCTATGGAGGGTCCAGTAAACCGACAAAAATCAGAGGACAGTGGCACACATGGAGGAGGAAGCAGTCAGGATGGTGCTGAGAACCAGGAGATAACTCTCTTGTAGCTTTGACAACTTTACAATCAACTGGTCACGGATGTCATGGATTACAGATGTCAAATGGTCCCCAGATTGCTCATACCAGGAACAAGGAAAATTCTAAAGGTAGCAGTTATTTTCTGTACGATTTCATCAAATCTTGTTTGTTTGTGTACAAAGGCAAAGAAGTTCTCATAGCTAAAAATGTGCTGGTATGGGTTTTTATTACATTCTTCTTATACACTCAACACCCAATGTGCCATGAAAATTCTCTATTTATTTGAGAATTGTTTTCTGTATGGCTTTGAAAGTTTTCCATTTCATAGCATGATTTTTTTGGTTCAACATTCCAAAGGGTACTTTGCCTTATTAGTGGTGTGGTAAATCTTTTATGTATATACGCTGTTTGGCTATTTACGAGTGGAAGTGGACCACATGGATGAAATTGATAATATGGATGAAAATAGTTTTTGAAACTTGACAATATGGGCGAAATCGTCAATGCAACAAATATTAATGAAATGAAAGAAACATGATCATGTGGATGGAATTGACCACATTGATGCAATCGACCGTTTTGATGAAATTTTCTTGCATTGATGGAAATGATTATCACTGCTCAATACTCTAATATCTTTGCTATTGATAAAACTTTTTAACTTGGCATGTTGGTAAAAACTAAAACCCAATTTGTATTATTAGAAGCTTTTAGATCAATAGTTTAGTTTAATAACATTTTTCATCCATCACGGAAGTCTACTAATGAGAATAATGGTTGATTAAATGAAGGTCTTGCTTAGTTCAATAAATGAGGCTTGTTTGGAATTGAGCATTTCATTGAACCATGGACAAAATTGGCCAATGCATGAAGTTAATTTAATGATTGTCTTGGCCATTAGGATTAAGCCATGTGATGTTGGAATTTCCACAAAAAATGTCCTTTGTGGGCAGGGCAAAATATTAAAAACAAGTGTGGATAAAAATAGGAACAAATTGTTCATAAAAAGGATGGATCAAAATTAAGAAGATAAAAACAAAATGATTACAATCACACAACAAAAATATTGGACTTAAAAAAATTGGCAATTATTGACACATTTGAAATGACCTTTGATGATGATGCTTTTGTGATGGCATGATGGAGCTTGTTCATAAGCTAGTCACAACAAAATCGCGTATGGTTGTCACCTATCTTGGTATATCACATTGTATTATTGACAAAAGTTGGTGGGCACCATGATTACACTAAAACACACATTGTTTACCTCAAGTTTTGTAATGATTTTTTTCTTGGGGTTGGTGATATTGTGTAATTATGTAATATGACATGATGATTGTTACAACAAAAGCAGGATATTAGTAGTGATCAATTTCAAGGCTAGATGTTATATGTAAACATTAATCTCATAACCTTGGTGTCAAACATTTTGGATAAATGCAATATATTTTGGTTGCCATCCGGTTTTGTTGGTTAAATTTAACTACGAACTCTGCAAGAATATGTGAATGTGTTGCTTAATATCGACCATTTAATCATGGTTTACACCACATGACCATAATCTAATTAGTAACCTTAAAAATTGTAACCTGAACCAAATTTCCTCAATTGACCACAAGTTTCCAATTTTCCATTCTCCGAGTTTTTATGTGATCATGCTAACAAACTCAACTAACACTAAATTGATATTAGGTAAAAACGTTTGGCTTCATTGGCGCGCTCTTGACTGCAAGGAGCTGGGTTTAGGGTTTAGAGCATGTACCTAATCTTGTCCTGGTTGCACTGGTTCAATCTGGATTAGGGTTACTAGTTAATAACCTAATTTCCTGGGTTAAATGCCATGGCACAAATGAATTCTTTTTTCAGGGTACGAACCGTAAGTATGTGACAAATTGATATTTCAAACATTTTCAAATGAAAGTTGACAAGTATTGTGAGAAGGGTATTTTAAATTTGTTTATTTTTTCAAATGCTGATTTGGATTACCAATGCAATTATAACTTGTGTAATTTAAAATAAAAAATGGGCTTTGATTTATGTATGTATATATAAATACATTCATGGTTTTAAAAAATTTTAAAGTTATTTTAAAAAAATTCCAAATAATATTAGATAACATCAACTTTGTGAAAGTGCAAATTATAACTCATAAACATCAAAAGTTAAACTCAAAATTAAAGGTGCCATATTTAGAGAGTAATTATACTTTAAACATATTATAATATTGAGGGAAAAAAAAAGTGCCCTCAAAGAGAGCCACAATAGTGTGCTTTCACTCAAAGAAAAACCTTGTTTAAAGTATAAAAAGGAAAGCAACATTTTTTAAGCTTTTCTTTAGTTCAAGGGCCCAAATGAGAGCACACTATTATAAAATGTGAGTGCAGTTCACTAGTCCTTATTCACTAGATCAATGAATTCAGTCCTTATTCATTAGATCAATGAATTCACTAAAAAATCTAGTGAAATCACTTATTGTACAAGGACACCTTTTTGTTGTAGTGGTAGAACAATGAAAAAATTGGGATTGAGAATTGAGTAACAAACAGAAAAATGTTCCTTCCCCTAATACTTGAAAGTACTTGAAACAAGGGTTTTCTCTTTGTACCTATTTAAAACCATCTTCCCACATGTGCCTAGAGATGCTCTCAAATACAAAGAGAAAAACCTTGGAGTGCTTCAATTAGTACAGGGTTTAAGGAACATTTCTTGGGCTCTAATTTGTAAGTTTGAGGGCCTAACCGATCCAAATTCCAATCCAAACTTTCTTCTACATACTTGTAGAGTTTAGTGTGATCACCTGCCGACAAGAAAATGATCAGATCAGAAGTTATAACTCACAAATTTTATTGATTGAATTATTTACACTTGACTGAGTTTACACTTGATCTCAGATGAGAATGTTCTTGCAGATTCATGAGCGATGATGAACTCGACTGCCTTTTGATCCCGCGTTTAATGTCGAAAAATTCACAACTTGATCGACTATTTCTGCAGCATGCATGGCTCTGATCAGCTAGATAGCTAGTAGCTATAGACCTGCAGCACAGTTGCCAGTGGAGTACATATAGCTAAGTTGTGGAATTTACTAGCAAACCTTAGTCCTAGATAACCAGGCACATATTACCATGCATAACCTTCTTGCAAAATTTCAAATTAGGTCAGGTTTTTAAGTAGGTGAATGGCAGGTCGCATTGGGTATTCTGTTGTTTGTGGGCTTGAGAACTTGGGCTTGTTACTGCCCTAGTTCCCATGCCCTCGAACAACAGAATACCCTCTGGACCTGCCATTCAGCTATACATATAGAAATGATGGTCAGACCTTGATCAAACTAGTGCACTCGGATTCGGCCGACGGTTTGGCCGTTTATGACAGAGTCGACGTAAGTGGAACTCCCTTGGAGTGTTTGGGCCACCTCCAGAACCAGTTCCACAAACCCAACCAGAATGTCCTCCAGAAGCCCACCAAGGAGCTGGGGGAGATTCAGGTCCAACTGCAGCAAATACCCGGGCCTGCTGTTCAAAGCCAGTTGAAGTCGCAGACGGCGTGCAGGCGATGCAGACGTCGTCCTGCTAATGTTCAAAGTGATGAGAGTATCTGTGTTATGCGGACAGAGAATCGGTTGAGTCGTATAACCCGGGAACAAAACAAGCACGTCTTCATTCGGGGTCTCGTTCCTCACAATCAGGTTCGCTTCTGCAGCCTGCATGCTACAAAACATCATCAGAATCAGTACCACATGCAGAACAATCTGGACTCCCACAGCTACGTCAACAATCCACCTCTTCGCCATTGCAGCAGCAGCAGCCTTCTTTTCGAAAACCCAAAAAGATCAGGCGACCACAAATTAACTGATCACTGAACTAGCGAGCTCTGATGAAGACAGAAATTAAAACACTAGAAATTTGCCTGCAGATGATCTGAATATAAATCAAGCTACTGTAGCTGCTGCAGGATTAATTGTCGATTCTGATCTCTCAAGATCAAGATCACTAGATCGTCGACCAGGAAGTTCAGATCAAAGCTTGAAGACCAACCAATTGTCGCAATGCTTTAAACTCATCAAGGATGCATCAGATTTATACTCATGAGCTCTACCGAGGCTGCAATTCCACTGTGTGTGGGGTTTGATATTCCGAGCCTAGATCATGCAACGAGCAAGCTGCGATAATAAGTAGTTGGGGGCGCATTCCTGGGAATCCTGTTCTGGTAGTTCTTGCGTGTTTTTTATTAGGTGCAGGGAGAGGGAGAACCAGTGTCCTGCAGGCGGTTATTTGATTCTTTACATAACCGGCGATTCCAGTTGTTCAGAAATTTTTCGGAATAAAAAAAGAACCACCAGTTCCAGTATTTTGAGAGACAAAAAATGAAACCCAGGATCAGAGAACCGCCGGTTATTTGTGTCTCAGAAACATCAAGGAACCGTCAGTTCTCATGGAAGAACTGGAGGTTAGAAAGGTGGGTTTTCTTTTGGGAATTTTTTTGTTTGCAGCCAAAGTGGTGATCATCCCTAGAAAGATTTAGCCAAATCTGGCTATAAAAACCAGATATGAAATACAAATGTTTAATATTTTTGGTTACACACTGAAAACCAAATATATAAAAATCTGGGGATTTTTTTTAAAAACCTTTTTTCTCACTTCTGGCTATTGAGAAATTCCAAAATCACTTCATTTTCTCACGGTTAATTTTAAACTTTTTTTTGGGCAAAATCTTGCCAGTAAAAAAAAAAAAAAAAGGATGTCTGGTATGGACTTTTGTAAGATACTAGAACATGGTCCTGGTATCTGGATTATTTATTTATTTATTTCCATACCAGGCTGCTGCTGGAAGAGTGTTTTTTTATTTCCCAATTTTGTGAGGTAGGCGGGGTCACAATTTTTAACAAGAGGGCCAACCCAAATTTGGCTATTTGGTGGCAAAAAATTTCCACAAAAAAACACTGAATCTTTAAGCCAAACTAGGTTCTTTAGTTTTCTCAGAAATCGTATATCAAATGTCTACATACCCTTACCCTTACCCGCCGGTTCTGTCTGGGGTGTCAAGCTTTTTGAAAGTGAGACACAGAGTTCATCCAAGTGAATCCGCACACCAACTTTCGTTCATCCATAAAGCAGGCCTCTCATTCCCGTAATTAGACAGAAAGTGCGCAAGAAACGAACGAGAAAAAGAAGAGCTTGTCGAGGGAGAAGCTTCGAGCGAAGAGATGCGTGCATTTTTTTTATTCCTGTTGCAAAGCGAAGGAATTCTTCTGTACAAGAATTTTATGTAACGAGAGAAGAATTTTTTTTTCCCCCCGTTCGAAGCTTTCTTCTTACTACAAATTTCGAACTGTAGAAGAAGATTTTGTTAGAAAGTTTGAAGCTCGGATAGAGATAGAGAGAAGTAGGGTTTTATACCGGTGAGAGATTTACTGCCATCTCATCTGTGAATTTAGCAGGGGTTTCTTCAGTTGCCAAACAGGATCAACAGAGAAAGGCAGACAGACAGACAGAGACAGACAGAGACAGATTGTTTTTTTTTTTTGGAGATTGAGTTCGTGCAGTTGGAAGTTGGGTCGATTTCGGAGTTCTTTGATGGGTAGAGACGTGAAGAAAGAGGAGATGGAAGAGGAGGGGATAGAGAGGATGATTGAACGCCTCTGTCGGTTGCCTGATCTTTACTTGCCGCACTCGCTAGCCCAGCGCTCTGAGCCAATGTCACAAGGCGAAAAACAATCTCATCTCCGGTCTCTTGTTCGACGAGACGCGGCAATTTTTCTAGGTACGAAAAAAGAAAGAAAGAACAATTCAAAGCTTTCTGTACCCAATTTTGCATCCACTTTCTTCTTTCTAACTAAAACACTAGAAGGTCGTTTGTGTTTTTCTGCAGATGTATGTAACCCTAATTTGTAGAGGCTTACATAAGAACTTGCGGTTTTTATTTGTTGGAAATTTTCTCCTGGAAGTGCTTTCCGTGGGAAGCTCTGCACACCCGACCCGAATTGCCATCATCTCTTTCTGTTCCAATTATGCCATTTTTCTAGGTTCATGGTTCTATATATTTTTTCAGAAGTAGTTTTGTGTTCTGTCTCTTCTCTTAGGAAGATGTCTTCAAATCTTCCATGCGAGTATATCCTTCTTCCCATGTTTGAGGGAAATTTGGAGCACCTAGGTCATGAACCCTAAACTCAGAAACACTAAACCCTAGAACAGTCTTTCTGACATTGACAGAAACACTAAAACCTAGAACAGTATTTCTGACATTTACAGAAACAGTAAACCCTAGAAGAGTATTATTTTGAGATTGATTACAGGATACAAATGTATTATAGTCTTCTGCAATCATCTTGCTAAACATATCTCTTGAAGATCAAACTAGGGGATTGTAAGCACAGAGTCAAACGAGAAGGGTATTCCAGTTTTGGTTCAGTTTAGAGGGGGTGCTAATATGATTGTGCAAACATGCATGAATCATGTCTGTGGCTGTTGATCCTTGGAAAAGATTCAGCAACAAGATGTGAACAATCCTTTTGCAGTTGGTTTCTTAAAGATGATGGAACACTGATTTGAGATATGTAAGACAATTTCCCTTCCTCTTTTTTTTTGGTGGCAGAGAGATATGGACCAAGTCTGAATAGTGGGGAGCTGCAGCAATTTGAGGTTCTGCAGGAAGATTATGAGGTGGGTTGGCACCTAAAAGCCTTGAAAATGGTGATCAGCCCAACACAGGAAGAGCAGCAATCTCGGAAAGTAGCAGTTCAAAACAGGCGGTTGGCATTTATGAATCGTCTCATCCAAGATGGTGAATATTTTTCTGAAGATGCCATGCGGATGCGTGCTCCTTTATTGCATCATGAATATGTTGGTCAATTTCAGGTACAAAAGTTTTCTGGAATGGATTTTCAAGCTACCTTTTCAATTATTGACTTGGAAAGATATTACCATAGTCTTCTGCTTGTTGCTAACGTAGTCATGAATTTCTCATGTGTCATTCTGGAGACCTCTAGAGCAAAACTTCAAAGTGGATTCTTGCAAAAGTGTCAACATTAGAAAACTTTGAATCTCGACGACTTGAGACATGTTTTCAGAGCAAGAAACTGTCCGTCTGTCTCTTTCATGTCTTGTGTGGCAATGGTTATTTAAACTTACATGAACTTGACTCAGGGTAAAGTGTATATATGTGGTTGGTAAACTAACTTCATCCTGCCAGATCCAGGAATATATATGCATACAGTAGGACACTCCCATGTATTTCAGATATATGTCAGCATGAAGTTCATTTGTTGTGTCCATCAGGATCCTGCAAGTAGAGGAGTGGTAGCAAGGCCTGGGGAGCGATACTCTGAGTTACTGATACGGCAGGCACAGGAAGATTCTATTCAGCAGCTGCTTCATGATGAGAGAGTGGCAGCTGGAATCCTGGTCCCTGAAAACCCTCCTACCCACCAGCAGCCCACTGCCAATCAAGCAGATGACACGTTCGTTGAAGAAGTGGTTTGGCAGCTTTCATTCACTCTTCAGTCAGTCATACATATAGATATAATGATTCTTTTAATTACATTTTTATTGCTTAGTACCTGAATTGAGGAAGATTTTGAGCAAAAAATTGATTCTTAGGAAGAAGAATAGTGTGAGTGGACATCTTATGATTCCTGCAAACCCTTCTTGCTCACCTTATTCTGTTTTGTCAATTTTCTACACTCTAAAATTCCTATTTCTACCCTCTAAAATTCCTATTTCTACCAGTGGCCTATCTGCTGGCTTTCATCGTTTCATATGAATGGGAGCAGGATGCAGAATAGGTTCAAAAGATGGAGGATAGCAAATCCTTCTTTTATCTTGATGAATTTCAATTTCTTTGGAGAGGGATGAGTAAGAAATTTCTTAGTATGATTTGGAGTTGGAATATCACTTTTGGGTGTGCTGTTTCTGATCTCAGTGCCAGCTAGAATTTTTGGACCCCATGCTGTTTATGGGCAACAACTTCACATGTCAGGTAAACTAAGAAGTAGCTTCTTGGCTTTTTTCAGGACACAGAAGAAGATGAGGAAGATGAGGAAGACGAGGAGGAAGAAGATACAGAGGAAGATGAGGAGGTTATTCCAGCAATCCATGATGCAGAAACCAAGGAAACCCAAACAAACCAGTTAGATGTAGGAGTAGAGAGCTCTAGCGATCTACATGAGGATGAAATGGATAGGCATGTGGGATCACAGGTTTCAAGGGAAGATGATGGGACAGCTCCTTCGGTTTTGTCTGATGCTGAAATTGCCGACAAGATGGAGGATTTCACCCGAGTAATGCAAGAAAAGTTCTTGTCTGGTGGGGATAGTGAGCATGCTGATTACGCCCAAATTGATAACGATGTGACACTTGATGACGATTGGATGGTGGAAATCTCACGGGATGCCGAAGAGAAATACTTTGAGGAAGATTAGGTCAAGGAAGAACCCAAAGATGCTTTAGTATCTGTCCAAATGAAGTTAGGCTTGAGTATTTTTGAGAATGTCATGGGTAGTATTGTTCATAGTATCTACCTACAAAGGGAGCTTGAGAAGTTCTGTTACTAGTTTCTCCTTGTACATTGTTACTATGCATGTGAAAAATGTAGTTGCAGCTTGTTGCACAAGTATGTTTAGACTCTTTTGCCCACTTTTGCCCTTTTATTTGATTTGGATCACCTCCAATCTTTGCCAGTAGCAGGTGATGCAGTACATGGGTGTTGGTAATGAGTGTACAGAGGGTGCAATGATGATTTTCTGGTCACGAAAGTACCAATGCTTAAAGAGTTGGGACATCTATGTGTGAAGCAAGGTGGTTTGTTTTGTTTCACCCTGGGACGTCCCATACCACAGTGCTTCATGCCACTTTTGATATCTTATGAGTGGGGTGCACCAACTTGATTTCAGTCTGTTCAGTACTACAGTGTTAAGTTATTGATTATTGAACCATTTTCTCAATGAAAACTATATAAAAACAAAACTGAATTTCAGGGTGTTCTTGGCTTTGTTGGAAAGCCCTCAGCAAGTTGGATTATTATTTCACAATTTTCAGAGCTGAGGTGTGAAAGATATTGATTTTTGAGTGGATTTTGTTGCTGGAAATTCCAACAAATTGCAAAATTTTAGTTTGGAAGGAAAAATCAGTTGAGCCCTCAATGTATTCACACTTGGGGCCAACACCACATCTAATTAGTGTGTATGAATGCTACAGACACTACTGAATCGGTCAGTAAGTTTCAGCAGTAAATAATTCCTCAAGAAGAAACTAGAAAAACAAATAAAATTTGGTAGTGTTCCAGATCACAAACTGGAGTGTTTCCAGAACTAGAGAATCTCGCTTCAGGCACACAACCCAATGACTCTCCCTGCCACTAGATTGCAAATGTGTTTTCCAAAACATTTGTGGACATTTTGTACTTCATTCTTACTGTCAAAATTCTGGAGCATAATAATGGGGCTACTATTACCTCTTTTGTTTGAAAAATTAAATAGTTCAGGAAACTGCCTGTTTTTAGTGGTGGGTATGATATATTAAATACCAAGTACCTGATTATGGTACATTTGTTGGAGGAACAAGAGGGTAACGAGACTGCTATTCCCTCTCACCACTCTACCGCTTGAAATACAGGTTCAACACTTGGTGCCATTGGGTGAACCTGCATTGTTTGTAACAGCAGACTCCACTTCGATGCGGTTTATTCTCACTGTACCTAGAAGATACTCTGGCAGCTCTTGCTCACCTTTGGCCTGATCATTTTAGAAATAGTGCACATGTCACCATCAGTCATATAGTCCCAACTCTTTCCATGAGGATGAATCCTTCAAGGAACATCTGAATATGCAACCAAAAAAAATTAATAAAATAAAAATTGATTACCTCAATCAAAATGGCAAGATCCACGACAACACTGGTAACGTATCCCAGAACCAGACCCACCACACCTCGTGCCACAGATGATGATCCAATGTCCACATCAATCTATCAAAAAACCCAACCCCAATTATAGCTTGTACACCTTTGAAGAAGATTCAATGGTGCAACAGCACCCAATGGCATCTCATAGATGTCATGTAAGCTTAAGGTAGTGAAATGCCTAAGAGGACAGATATATGTGTTGTCATACTAGTGTATATTGGGGGTCCTTGCATCTTTCAAAGTTTCAGCATTTTGCTTTGCATACCTCAAGGAAGTTATTTTCTCGTAGATAATGGCAAGTCACAGCTCGGCCCAAGAGGCAAGCTTTGGTGCCCACTGCCCTCTTCACCATCCAGTAGCCCTGCCACAGAGTATCTTCTGAGTCAGAACCTATACTTTCTAACTCTTTATGTTCCTTTTTTCTCCTGCTCTGAATTAGGTCAAATCCATACAAAAGGTTTTCATCAAAGCAAATATAGTACCTCCACAATGCTTGGGATGAGTTTAAAACGAGAATTTCGGAATGCATCATCCCCATTGGCAAACCTATCCAGTAATGAGCCTGGTCGAATAGGTCTCTCAGCAATGAAGTAGAATACCAAGCTATAATTGAGTCTCGCTGGTACCTGACCACACCATGTGAACATGATCAGGCCATCCCCAGGACATTGCATCTTCAAATCCATGATGAGTCACTGTCAGATATTGAAAGACCAGAAGGAAACTAGTTGTTCCTGGCAGGAACAAGTCAACAAGAATTCGAGTTCTAATGATGTTCTTCTGAGGAGTGAAATGGGTTGGGTAATAGGAGTTTGAGCAGAATTGTGAATTTTACCTGTAGATTTATAACCAGTATAAATGGTGCCTTCTTCCCTGCCTCTGACTGTTACACAAAAAAACAAAATTTAAGCCTAGTGCGTAATTTGAAAAGATGCGTTTGTCATCTCAGGTCAATTGATTCCCTGATGATGGACAATATTGAATCCCAAGAGGATCTTCCTGTATGGATGGATGAACATGTATGCATCTCAACAAAACATGCAGAGTGCAAAGGATCAAGGTTACCTGCACACAGCAGCCAGGCTGCCTAGCGACATGGTCAATTTTGTGCTCTGCCTTGAACCAGTCTACTGCCATAAGTTTTAAGAGAGGCTCACCTCCTGATATCTAGTGGTCATAACACATCACACTATGTACCATCAGGATAAAACTCATATATTAAGTCTTGTTCAAAACAAATAGACTCAGCAAAATAACATCATCGCAAATAGCTCCTAGGCATAACTGCTGAACAACACTGCTATCTCTAGCAATCTGTTGGAACGGTCATCATCAATCACAAGCAGCAATGTAAACACACAGGAGAATCACAAGCACGAGCGTGCAGATACCTTTAGACTGTCTTGGTCATATGTGCAACTGCGAACCATGAAGCCTTTGCCACCAGGGTCTGACCAACCATTAGACTCATTTACAGTCCGGCACAATGATCCATTGAACAAGTTGAGATTCATCTCAAATCCTGGCACACCCCAGTCCAGCTCCTGGCCTATCCTGCTTGCTGCACGGCATTCCTTCCCACTCAGTGATGCATGAGGGATCTGTGCTTCCTCTATGATCTCCATGTCTATGATTTTGCTTGCTATTAATTACCTTTTGACACACCAGAAGCATCATAGGAGTACAGTAAAACTCTTCTGGGCCATAACCCTGAATTCAATTTATTGTTGGAAGATTTAGTGTTGTTGATTTTTATTCTAGAAACTTAAATGACTGTTACCTTTGCAGTGAGAGAGTAACAGGCAGGATAAGAAGCAACTAAAAAATTTGTACCAGGATGTTTCTTGTGAGAAAGGCCCACCATGACACTCCATGAACCTGCTCTGAATTTCTGGATTGCTGTCTGTAACCATTCATGCACAAAACAATAACAGTAGGACTAAGGATTTTTGTAGTGTGTGATTCACATAATCCACTCAAATAATCTCAGATGCTAGATTATTCCTAGATTGGATTATAGCACTTCTTCTAGGATTGGAGCCAGTGTTTGGTTGTCAAATGTGGACAATCCTCCCAATCAAAAGAGTTATCCACAGTATTATCTGGTACAGTATTATCTGGTGATGCCCTTCCATCTGAGTAAATCATAATTTCATTCCTTCCCCACACTTCATCATATTCACTTTCTCAAGGACACTTACGTGATTTAAAGCTACTTACACCAGCTCCAGTGAAATTATCATTACAGCATAACTGTTGCTACAGACACTACACAGATAAAATGTGGCAGGTGGAAAGAATATGGAAAAGAAACAAGTGAACACGAAACTCATGCAAAGGTATGTCAAGAAGATGCTTTGGAACACAATGTAACCAAAGAGCACATGAAGGTAACAAACCATGTTGGGCTCCTTAGTAACCAACTCCTGATCTTCAGTCTCATCCTCCTCATCCTGGTCTGCAGCCATGATTGCATCATAGAACTCCTCGTGGCATTCCAAGTCCTGGGAGTCATGAGGTGAGTCCATGAATACTGTTGTCTCCCCTGGAAGCTCAGCTTTCTTCATGTCCTTCAAACTTAGGTTGTTTATGCGATTTCCAAGTGAGACAAGCTGAGGGGTTGCTGCAAAGACCTCTCTTATACCTAATAAAGACAATGTCAACTTTAAAGTTAGGTCTTGAATGCTTTGAGGGACAAAGGTCCTTCCACAGATTTAGATTCCTCCACACCATGACCCAGTAGCACCCAATAGAAAACTGCTGATTAAATAGAGTCACTACATTGCAGTATAAAATAGGTTCAACATGAACTGAGGGGGGAATTGTCAAGGAAAATAAAGAGAAGGCCAACCTGCAATGCGGCAAAGTAAAACATAAGGGATAGTCTTATGGAACTGGGAATAATCCCTCTTCTTCCAGTGGCCCCATCCTGTTGAATTCACCTCCACTATCTGTGATACTAGTGATTGTGGAGTACCAATCACAGGCTTGGAGGGTAGAGGAGTAATCTCCCAGATGGTGGCTGCAAACCAAGGATATCGTTAGGACAAAGGCAAGTCCAGCTCCAAGCCTTTACGTCAGATAGGAACCACAATCAGAGGTTGTGCTGCAATGAGGCAATATTCCATTTACTCCATGTATGCACATGATGAGAACTTACGATTGAGCTGAATACGCTGAAATCCAGATTTGATGGGCTGCTTCTTGTGGGTGGTAGAGATTTGTCTGATTGCTGCATCCAGCATGAGACCAACCCACAATCAAATTCACTCATCCCTTTAAACTGGAGAGCATTGCTCAATCCTGCTTTCATTCTGTTCTAAACATTGTCATGCCAAGCAATTGGAAGAAAGTCTCTCATGAGTCAGGAAAAACCCCGCTTTTGAAACTTGCTCATATAACAAGTGCAAACACAAGCAGGTGGCATTTCATACTGCTATTCTATCACTACTGCAACCATGCTGGCCACCCTGAGTAAACCAGATGCAAACCAATCTCATCAGCACAGTTTTCATACTACAGAGAACTTCTAGGAAAGTCTCTCTAGGAAACTCAGTGTTTTAATACAACACCCTTCAGTAATTGTTCAAAAACATACCAAGTGAGAAACCTGACTACAGATACTAGTATTAATTTCAACCATGGTAATTCTTACAATTCCTACAGAAATCAAATGCAAGGAGGCAATCTTACAATAAGAGCCATCCTGGTCACGGCGCCAGCTGCGAGAAAACAGGAAGTCTTGTCTGGAAAGAAACCTGAAATGCCCCAAGAAAATGTTCATGTCAGCTTTAACAGTTAGTTACTCAGAACAATGTCATTGATGGAGAGCTAAATAAACACCTCTTGGGATACTGAGGATTGATAGCTGACCTGATTCTGATGCTAGGATAAAAGGTGAAGGAATAATATAATCAGAGCTAGTTACTTGCAAACAAAAAGATACTTGGTGATAACTTGGAGAAGGGGCAAGTAGGGGAACAAGGAGAATTTCCCACCTTCTAAAGTATTTAGGATCAAAGGAGCCATATACAATGTCAGTATGACCATCAATCTCCTCCACAAGTTCCAAATTACCTGTCAACACATCCCATCTGCAGAGATGCACACACACCATCAAAATTTGTCCATGTGCATGATTTGAAATTCTGGAGTGAGTCCATGAGACAGGAAGAATGAAATCACAACGGTAGATCAAAACTAGTAACAGCGAAGTAGAGTGAAATCTGAAGTTTTTAAGTTTGAGACAACAATTACTGGTATCTGAGTGACTTGTCCAAGCTCATAATCATGTCAAATATTGTATCTGGAGATGACTCTATAACTCCAACTGCCTTCAATATAGTCACTTTCTCTGCCTGCAATCCATAAAGGCAGATAGCTTAACAGAAGCAATATGGGAATGAGAAGTATTAGGTGCTAAAATTTGATTATAAAACTAACATGAAAAATTTGTCTCTTTCCATCTTTTACTTGCAATGTGAAGAGGCAAACAAGAAAATAAAGAAATTGGAAACATAGAGAACTCTGACAGTAAAGAGAACCTTTGGAGCTGTGACATCCTCAAAGATGCGAAGGCCTGATCATTCAGCACAATAAATAATCATATATATGCGTATATTGCATGCACAAAAGAATCACTTACAAGCTGCTGTCTGCTCCTCTGACAACCATATAGATAATCCATATGTTTTAAGTTCTGTAGTAAGTCAAAACCATTGAATAGAAGGACCACAAATACTCACCATTCACTGTGTGAAAGCATCTCCAATCCTCTTTCTCTACTGTATCTTCTCTTTGGTAATTATAGTAACAGTCTGAGTCAGGTTCTTTCATTACCACGGTTGGCCTTCCTAACAGCAATTCTCGACCTGCACATGGACCGAATGTCAAGGACAGCCTTTGAAGCATTGCATTAATGATCCTCTCATTTTCTGACTAGAGGAACCAACACAAACATGAGGTCACTCAACACCCCAACACCTCATATAGGTTCAAAGAACTCAAAGACAGACCTGTGCCAATAGTAATGAGCTTTGAAATGCGTTTTGTGTATGACCTGTGCGGACGAGGCCCATTCATGTTGAACCTGCACAATTGGGGTGTCAGAAAACTGGGTAGGACCCTTGGAACAGAAATCAGAAGAAATACAAGCACGACACAACCATGAGCTTACAACCCAACTTACTCATCATCAGAATTTATGCTTCTGTTACTACTGCCATTCCTTCCACTGGCAAAGTCAGCCTGTATCACAAGGAACATTATACAAGTTACATCCCTCAGACAGAATCAATGTCAGACACCATCATCAGGTACAGCAATGAAGTGAAACCAATTTACCCTGAATTTCAACTTATCATTACCCTAGATCTCCTATTGAAGTCACTGCTACTTTTTTGACATGAATACACCTGCATGTTTGAGAAGCTCATTCTCATGTTGGAACTATTAACATTGATACTGTTCTGTTGCAAAGTAGGTAGTCTGCGCATATAGGAAATCAGCTGGGAAAAGTTGACAGGCACAATATTATCATGTCACCTGTTCCTTTGCATGTTGGAAGGCAGATATCCACTTCTCAACTTCATCCCCACTAGTGCAAGCAAACTGCTCAAGACCATACCAGACACAGTTAGTGATGACATAAAGCTAGGAGACTGCACCTACATGGAGCACAAAATTCATAAGGAGGTCACACTTACTCTTGCATGAAAGATCACGACAAAACCTTGGTGGGGAGGTATTACCTCTCCTTGTCTGCTGTGATCCAGACGGCTGTAAATCTTCAACACATACCATGCCTGAAGAAGACCAAACCACACTTCAAATCAACCAGAGACATCACACACTAACCCCTATTCAGGATTTTGCAACATGATAAATAAGCAGATGCTCAAGTACAGAATACCCCCACCACTCCCCCTCCACAAGCTCTCACCATGAACCAACATTGAATATCAAATCCAGCAGGTCCAACATTTGAGGTCCAATGTCCTACATTGTGATGTGGACATTTCCAGATATCTTTAAAGGCTGACCTCCTACACATAAGATTCTTGTGGAGATACTCTCAGAATAATCTATCCATAAGATTGCAGAGAAAAACTCCAAAATTCCACTTATACAGTTCTGGCAAACCACCAAAACAAAAGTGAGAATAACGAGTTCAGTTGTAGTGCTTGTGGATGGGACTTAAAAAGTATCAGACCATCATCACCTTCATCATGAATGGCAGTGACTAGCTGCCATTGACTTCCTCAGATCCTGACAGTGTGTGTAGCTATGTACATTACAATCAACTCAACATTTCCTGTAGCCAATTAAACAAAAAGCTGTGTTGCCTCATCAGTGATGTCAGCTAACACTCAAGAGACAGCTATTCCAAAAAGTTATTAGTCTCCTAAAGGTAATCTCCTGAGAATTACAGACAAGATTCACCAAAGATACACCTAATATCTGACAGACTGTTGGCTTCTCCAGGGTGGTAAGTTTCACCCACCCTTCCATGGTACATTTTCCGTCCAACATCTTCCACCATCAAGTGATGACTAACAACCCCCCTTGTGATAGGAACCTGAAACAGCACAGCATCCTGAGAGAGTCAGAGATCATGAAGAAGGCCTCAGAACCAAACTGTAATTTAGGGAAAGAAACCCAACAATACAAAGAGAGAGTGTGTGTGCTGGAATTACAGAACCCAGATGAACTTACAGCTCTAGGATGTTCGACTGGATTGCGCTTGAACATGGTTACATACTTTCCCCTGATAACCAAGTAGCGTGCATGAAAGTACTGATAGCCCAGAGAATGTGTTCCCATGTGATACACCCAGCCGCCATATGCAGGAATGTCATGGTCATTCTCTCTATCTGATCCTGTACTGGCCTCCATTTGAAGATTGCAGTCAATCTCAACTTGTCTGCCTCTTCCTGCCTCGTCTGCCTCCTCCTGCCTTGTCTGCCTCCTCCTGCCTTGTCTGAAACTAGTTTCCTTTTGTTGTTGTTACTGTTATATTATTGCCTGTCCTTAAAGTGAAGCTCAGCCAAGTAGTTCCTGGAATGCCCCCACTACCTGTCAGGCCTACACAGATCCTCCTTTCTCCAACTAAGGCTGGTGAGGATGGACAGGAGCTGTCAAGATGCTTGTATGTTCCCAGCTCTTACTATGAGAGTACAGCCACAGTTGTTAGCTTATTAAGGCTCAGCTTCCAGCTCCAGATCCTTGCTGCCATCCCCAATTCCTCAGCAGTGCCCAATCTGTTCCAGATATCTCTGGTTCCAAGAAATTTGTTTGAACTTTTGACAACCTGTGTCATCACATGGACTTGATTTTGGCAACTTCACTATTTTTCTCCTTCATGGAAGAAATGTACTGCATTTCACTCTTGTTGGCAGACTCCGGCAATGCTGCAGTTGGTAGCAGACATGGAACTTGCATGAGCGTATAGTCAATCCAAATTAACTGACAACCTCTACCTGGTCCAGCTCTCACTAAGGTCGTCTGACTGGTAAGTGACAGGAAGCTCATAAAATTCTGAACATGATGTGTGCAGTGCAGCTCCTTTCTCTGACAGAAGTGTTCTTCTTCGCTGACTCTTCAACTAAGCCTTCACTGCATGGCCAACACAAACATAATTGGCCAATTTCCCATCAATTTTGCATCAGATCCGGTAGAACACAGATAAAAAGACAAAGAGCGAAGAGCAAAGAGGATGATAAACTCTGAGCCATCTGAGATAAGGTAGACGGACGTGCAGAACCTCACAAACAGGTCAAGGAAATGGCGAACAGATGGGGGAGAAGAGACGGCACTTCCAACCGAAGGCGGAAAGCCATCGCAGAGAAGGTTTAAGCAAACTCCAGACCAGCCTTTTAAGATCCGAAATTAGAGAAATAGCAAAAAGAAAAATATGCCAGGTGCCGACTATCGGAACGGTGTACCGGGATATTCTCAAGGAGACATCGACCACGACAAGGCGCAACAAAGAAGGCCCGGCAGATTTGGTAACACTCCGAAATGATAAAAAATGGCCCTTATAGGCGCGTTTGCATTCCAGAACCGCAGTCGAAGACTGTAGCCATGGCATGTGAGGGACTTACTAACGAAGATGAAATCCACAACTCGAGTAGAAAGAACCGAAGAAAAAAATTCCTCAAAACAGTCTCCTGGAAGTCACAAAACTGAAACCAAAACACAATCCAGATTTCCAGCAGCAAAAAAAAGGACCAGTCCAGAAGCATCAAAAAGTTTCCAAGCATGCTGTAAAACACGCACTCATACACACACACGCACACATCCCCCGACATTGCAACAGGATATCGGAAAGCGGAAAATGTGGGATGTACAGAAAGAGAAGTAATTACCAGATACAACGGAAGACGTAATACCCGCGGAAACAAAGAGGGGAGGAGGTGATGATGATCGTCAAGCAGCAGCAAACCAGCATCAAACGAGACGGGATTTGAAGCATATCGCGAACGCCAGGACCTGTTCTTACATGCACGGCTGGCCCCGAAATTCCTCTATCGCGGAATACGTCGCGAAGTGCAAACGCGGAAACAATCCGCGAGAATGGCTCCCTCGCACGCTCTTTCTCTCGTTCGCTGCGCTGCGGAAAAAGCACTCGTCGAGGAAGAGCGAACGACGGCGCTTTCGTCCGTGACGGGGTTGGCAGGGCAGAACGTAGGTAGGTAGCATTTCGCGGTACTTAACTTTTTACTTTCTAACTCGATTTTACTAAATAGTGACTTAGGGCACGTTTCCACGAGGGCCAAGGCGAATTGACCCCCACAATGGAATCATGGTAAAAACCTCAAAACCCATTTTAAGGGGCCATATTATTAGGCCCGAAAAATTATAGATTTGGAATTAAGGACCCTGATTTAGCTTATGGAGATGATAATTCACAAGTATTTAGGATATTTATAAGCAATTTAAATGGGTTTTGGGGTTTTTACCATGATCCCAATGTGGGGGGGGTCAATTCGCCCTGGCCTTCCACGAGTGCCTGCCCACTTGGCCCACTATTTGTACTTTCCCCACCCAAATAGGCCAGTTGAGATTTTAGTCCCAAAAGTTAGTTC